>ENA-OSAI01000036-OSAI01000036.1-marine-sediment-metagenome-genome-assembly--contig:-NODE-36-length-92521-cov-38.950544_pt1 | contig 92521 bp, 83 predicted proteins | sample MGYA00237871_ERZ529316 | MGnify/ENA primary metagenome ERZ529316 (study PRJEB26369, sample SAMN03142814) | marine sediment metagenome | biome: marine; feature: borehole; material: sediment...
GGGTGAGGGGGGGCCCGAGGGTGGGGACGACCTCGCCCTCATCCCCACAAGCAGGCCAGATCACCCCCCGGGGGTCTGGGGGCGAAATGGGACGCCGCAGCCGCACCTCCACCCGTACCACTTCCCCCGGCGAACCCTGGGCCCAAAACAGCTCTTCCTCATAGGAAATCACGTCGCTGACCTCGGAGATGAACCCCTCGCTCACCAAGTGACCGTAGACCAGCTCCCGCACCTTCTCCGGGGTGGCCACCAGCCGGCGCACTGACTGGCCGTCGAGGGAGAGTTCCACCAGCCCCTCTTCGGCCACCCAATCCTCCCTCTCCTCCCAATCTCCCCTTCGGTAGCGCACCAACGAGATCCGTCTCATGTTCGCCTTTCCCGGCTAGTATGCGCGGGGGAGGGCAAAGCACAAGTGTAGGAACCCCCATCGCCCGGTGGGAACCCAAGATCGTGGTTGCCTCGCCGTCAAGGGGGCCTTTTGGCCGGAATGTGACTTCCTTCTCCGTCTCCAGATTGGCAATTCTCGGGGTCCCAGCTTTTTGCCTTCAGGCTTTTCGGTGATGATGGCCTAGTGGTTGGTTCGCGAAAACGGCCCTCCATCTTCAGAGCACCTCCAGATTCAGATCAAAGGCATCGAGTAAATCCCATGACCTCGCTGTGACTCCCGGGGGCGGGAAGTTGGCAAAAGAGAGAGTAGCCGCTATGCTCCTATGGGGGGTTGATAGAAGTGAATGAATTGCTCGCTGTACTGGAGCGTGTGAAGGCGCGCATTCAGGAACACAGAAAAGAACTTCAGGATAGCGAAGCGTTAACGAGGTATGTCCTAATCGACCCTGTTCTCAAATGCTTAGGTTGGGATTTGACGGACCCCACACAGGTTTTTCCGGAGTTTCCCACCGAAACGGGTGGTCGACCTGACTACGCCCTGTTCATCGAGAGTAAGCCTCACATAATGGTTGAAGCTAAATCCTTAGGGACCAATCTTGAGAAGGCACTTGACAAAGGGTTTCAATATTGCTGGCGGAACCAAGTCCCTTTTTACGTAGTTACAGATGGAAATTTATGGGTGATCTATGATATTACCGAAATGGGTGGAAAAGAGGTTGCAAAAGTTTGTCTAACGGCCGTTTCAGTTGGAGAAGCAGCCAGAATCTTACTGGCTCTTTGGCGTCCAGCAATGCCGAAGGTTGTGCCTTTGCCTGAAACAATTGTAATGTCTGAAATCGGTGAAAAACCAGCACTGCATCAGCCCAAAGTAAGGAAGAGAACCCTTATTGAAGCTAAAAAGCTAGCCTCTCAAAACTCGCGTCCTTCACGAATCCAATTTCCTGACGGAGTCACCCGCAATATAGAAAGCTGGCGCGAAGTGCTTATTTGCACTGTCGATTGGCTAAAACGTGACTTGAAAAAGGCTGTCCCCGTACCTGTGGGGCCTCGTTCTTCTCGACCACTTGTAGCTTTGGAGGAAAAAGGTATGCGCGCACCACGGCGTGTGGGTTCCCTATTTGTGGAAACCCATTTCAGCGCTAAAGATATCGTTGCCCGCACCGCTTGGCTCCTTCAACAGCTCAATCGGGATCCCAATAAAGTAGTTTTGGAGTTTTAAAGGCCACTAGGTAGACGGGACCTTTCACCGCTTTTTCGAAGTCCGTTTTTAGGGGAACACTGCCATGCCACAACCACACACACCGCTGGACACCACCGTTGAACTGAGTCCAGGGCTTGGTTCCCTCTCAGTGGCGACCTGGGCTTGCCCGGGAAGATCGGGGCAGCACAATTGGGGCATGACCTGGCAAGAGAGGTTCAGTCGTCAGCTGGTCCTCCCGGAGCTGGGGGAGCCCGGCCAGCGGAGGTTGGCCAAGGCGCGGGTGTTGGTGGTGGGCTGCGGGGCCCTGGGCTCCCATACCGCAATGGCCTTGCTGCGGGCCGGGGTGAGACAGCTCATCCTGGTCGATCGCGACGTGGTGGAACTTTCCAACCTGCATCGAGTGGCCGCCTATGGGGAGGCGGACCTGGGGCTGCCCAAAGCGGAGGCCCTGCGGCAAGCGTTGATGCGGGTGGATTCCCAAGCCTCGGTGGAGGCGAGGGTGACCCACCTGGGCCCCAGGGAGGCAGAGGAATTGGTGCCCCGGGCAAGCTTAGTGGTGGACGGCTTGGACAACCTGGAGTCCCGCTACGTGGTGAACGATGCCTGCGTGAAACATGGGGTGAGCTGGATCTACACCGCGGTGCTGGCCACCTACGGCATGTGCATGCCCATCCTCCCCGGGGAAGGCCCCTGCCTCAGATGTCTGTTCCCTTCCCCCCCACCGGCTGGCACCCTTCCCACCTGCGCCACCGCCGGGATCTTAGGACCCTTGCCCGCAGTACTGGGAGCATGGCAGGCGGCGGTAGCCATCCAGCTCTTGGTGGCCCGGGATGAGGTGCTGCCAGGCGAGCTCTTGCGCTTGGACCTCTGGTCCCGGCGGTGGGAAAGGCTGGAGGTGGCGGGGGCGCCAGACTGCCCCTGCTGCGGCGGGCGGGAGTTCGAATTCCTGGAAAGCCAGCCCCCTTATGAGCGACTGTGTGGCGATGTGGTCCAGATCCGCCCCCTGAGCCCTGGGGACCTAGACCTGGAGGAACTCAAGGAGCGGCTGAGCCGCCTGGGCGAGGTCAAGTTGAAGGGCGGGGTGTTAGTGGCCGAGGTGGAAGGGGTTTCCTTCACCGTGTTTCCGGATGGACGGGCGCTGGTGAAGGGGGTGGGGGACCCGGCCCGGGCGCAAGCCCTTTACGACCGATATATCGCCCGCTGACCGTGAAGGGAGCTCTTGCATTACTTTCCGGAGGTCCCTCTTTCCTAGCTGGGCTGCGTCGACGCGGGGATTACCGGAGGTGGGCATCGCTGCCTCTCCACGTTCTTCTACCGCCTCGGGCTCCGCTGGGAGGAGATTCTCAGCCGAAGTCCTTACCACTCGCTAGCACGCCTGCATCCAATCCCTTCCGGGGGCCAGTGGCCTCAGGTGCCCTTGGCTTGAACTGCCTCACCCGCCACTTCATGGGCCCACCGCAGGGGCTCCGGCAGGGGGTGCTCCCGCACCAGCTGGGTCACCAACTCCAGGGAGGAGGGGAGGTCGGCCAAGTGCCCGGGGGAGATGAAAATGGTCTGATTGCGACCGGTGCGGAGGGCGGCTCCCACCGTCTCTCCCTCCAGCACCACCGGACGCCATTCCCCCACCACCATCCCGGTGGTGTTCACCTCACCGCACAGCCGCCGCTTGGCCACTCCCACTGTGGGTCGGCCTATCAGCACCCCCAGGTGCGAGGCTACCCCGATCCTCTTGGGATGAAGTATCCCATTTCCGTCCACCAGCAAAACGTCGGCTTCTAGCCCAGCCTGCCGGGCCTTTTCCAGAACCGCCAGGTAAGCTGGGATCTCCCGCCAACTGAGGTAGGTGGGGATGTAGGGGAACTTGACCTCCACCTCCGCGGTCACGAAGTCCAGGGGTTCTCCCTGCCGGTCTGCCAGCACATAGGCGGCAACTGCCTCCCCATCCCGGTAGGCCACGTCCACCCCGGCCACGGTTTCCCAAGCTGGCAATGGGGAGAGGCGCACTTGGGTGGCCAGGCGCTCTTGCTCCTTTCGCAGGGCTTCCAAGGGGCGCTGGGTAGGAAAGTCCCAAAAGAAGTACCGGGGCAGGGGGTCCACCTTGTGCCCCACCACCCGGACCCCCTCCGCCTGCAACCGAGCTGCCTTCTCTTCCCAAGTCCCGAAGGCGAGCCGGCCCACGTCCCCGGAGGCATGCACCACCCGATGGACGGGAAGGGATTGGTTTTCCGGGCGCACCAACCACTGGCCCACGAACCTGGCTGCCCCCGGGTCCCCCAGCGCCTCCGCCAGGGCCCGGAAGGTGGTCACCCGCCCGGGTGGGATCCTCTCCACCAGCGACCGCAGAAAACCCTCGATGTCTGGGATCGCCAATGCGGTTTCCCAGTGGTTGGCTTCTCCGCTCGGCATGTTCACCTCACCCGGGAATGGTTTCCAAGGCTGCCTTTGGGGGCCGAAAGAGAGCCGTGGTGGCTCATCGACCGCAGCTCGGGCAGCCTGGGACCACGGTGATCTCCAAGGTGGCCGGCTCAGATCGGTCCCCGTAGTCGTCCACCACCACCAGGCGGACTGAGAAGTAGCCAGGTGCGGAATAGGTGTGGGTGGCCTGGGGTTGATCGCTGACCAGGAAGGTACCGTCGTCGAAATCCCACTCGTAGGCCACCACTTCCCCGTCGGGATCGTGGGAGGCCGAGGCGTCGAAGGTGATCTGGTCGCCCACGGTGAGGGTGGTGGGCCAGGCGGAGAATTGGGCCTGGGGAAACTGGGAGCGGACGTCCACTTCCACCTGGGCTTGGTGGACTCCTCCAGAAGTGGATTTAACGGTGAGGTAAGCGAGGTAGAGCCCCCGCTCGGGGAAGGTATGGGTCACTACCGGACCGGAGGCGGTGCGCACTGTCCCTGGTTGGCCGTCTGCTCGCTGGAAGGTCCACACATACTGGTCGATGTCCCCCTGGGAGTTCGAGCCGTCGAATATCACCGTGAGGGGGTAAGGGTCCCTGGGCGGGTCGGGTTGAGTCCGGATCACCGCCCGCAGGCCTACTTGGCCGGGCAAACACCCTGCCAGCAGCCCCACCGCTACCAACACCACCACTGCCCAGCTTCGCCTAATCATGTCACCGGAAAGCTTCTCCCAGTTGGGGGCCGGTTGCAACCGGGAAAAGTTGCCGTTTTGCCCTAACTTCGGTAAGCTGGGCGCGCCTGGTAGACAAGGGGGTGTGGATGCCGATAGGTAGAAGCTGGAGACGGGTAGAGGAGCTGATCTCGGAGCACCTCCGCCAGGTGGCGGAGGCCATCGACGCGTTTGCCCAGGCCATCGACGCTTACCTGGCTGGGGACCTCTCCCGGGCGGAGGAATTGGCCCTGGCCACCCACAAGGCGGAGGGGCGGGCAGATGACGTGCGGCGGAAGGTAGAGGCGGAGATCTTGCGGGGGGCACTGCTCGCCGGCTCCCGGCGGGACATCTTGGAAATCATCGAGGAAACAGACAAACTGGCCAACGCTGCCGAGGCGACGCTAGACTATCTCATCCCCCAACGGGTGGACATCCCCCCCCAGCTCACCGACTTGATCAAGTCCATCGTGAAAAGAAGCCAGGATATATTCGCTGAGGTCAACCAGGCCCTGCACCTCCTTTTCTCCGACATGGGGCAGGCCCTGGAGAAAACCCGCCACATCGAGGAGCTGGAGAGCCAGGTGGACCATCTGGAGAGGGAGGCAATCGAAAAGCTGTTTGGGATGGACCTCGACTTGGCTCACAAGCTCCACGTGCGGGATTTCATCGGAATCTTGGTGGAGATCTCAGATCGAGCCGAGGACCTGTCAGACCGCATCGAGATCATGGTGGCCCAGCGCCGCACCTAACCCGGCCTGAAAGTGAGCGGGGTGGGAGCTGGCACCCCGGGCCAAAGCCCATGTGGACTTGCGCGGCTTTTGGATTTGTTGTCAACCTCCTGAGGAATCTGGCTCTGGTGGGGGCTGCCCGATCGCCAGCCAGCATGAGCGTTGAAGGGGAACTCTCGGCCTGCCGGGCGCGCCACTTTCTCCGGCCTTCCCGCTCTCCTGAGCCTCCGGCAGCTCCCCCGAAGTTGGGAGGGGAATCCGCCGCTCCCGGAGCCCCGGTCCCCCGGGCGAAGCGCCCCCTCCGCTATCCCGCGGCATCCCGGGTGCCTCTATCCCTCTCCTCTTCTGCCAGCAGGGAACTGGGGGGTCAACACCCCCAACCCGATCAACCCCGCCCCCAGGAGCTGTAGCCCCAGCAGGGTCTCCCCCAAAAGCAGCCAGCCGAACAGGGCGGCGAACGCAGGTTCGGTGGCCAGCACAATGGCCGTGTAGGCGGCGGTGGAGCGCCGCTGCACCCAGGTGAGCACGAAGAAGGCCAGGGTGCTGGCCAGGGCCCCGGTGATCAGGATCGCCTGCCAGGTGCCGGCGGAAAGCCGCAGGGTGGGGGCCTCCCAGATGTACGTCCCGGCCAAGGAAAGCAGCGCCACCACCCCAAGCTGAGGCAGGAACAGACTCAAAAAATCCGCGCTCTTCGTGTACCGATCCAGAAACACGAGGTACAGCGCGAAGGCCAAGGCGCAGAGGATGGTGAGCAAGTCCCCGAAGCCGGTGGGGCCCAGGGGTTCAGCTCCGCCCAACACCAACAGGGAGAGACCTAGGGCGGCGAGCACCACCCCGGCCCACGTCCTCCCAGAGGTCCTTTGCCCCCACAGCCAGGCGATGGGCGGCACCAGCACCACCGACAAGCCGGTGATGAGGCCGGACTTCTGGGCAGTGGTGTAAACCAGGCCCCAGGTCTGGAAGAAGTAGCCCAAAAACAGGATTGTTCCCAAAACCGCCCCCCGGGCCCAATCCCGGAGCCGGGTAGCCCGCAGCCGCCGGGCAAGGAGGGGCAGGGCCAACGCGGTGGCGATGGCGAACCTGAGGGCCAAAAACCAAAAGGGGCCGATCTCAGAAACGCCCTCCTTCACCAACACGAACGTCCAACCCCAGATGGCGGTGACCAGGAGCAGGGCCAGGGTCCTCATGTCCCGATGGGAAAGCCTACCCGCCTCAGCAGGACCCGGGGGTTAGCCGCGTGGATAAGCACTGCCTGCCGCTCTGGTCCTCTCCCCATCACTGTCCCTTGAAGCTGATTGCCATGAGCTTCTTCTCCCGGGTTCATCGGTATGCCTCCCTCCGATGGCGAACCCGGAAGATCCGCACAATCCCTGTCCATTTCCAGATTAAGCAACGCGGCGGGCGGGTCCTCAAGAGCAATTTGCGCCACTTTCCTGAAGGAACGGGGTTTTACCGGGCGCAGATGAAGTGGATGACGTCGCCGTCTTGCACCAGGTAATCCCGGCCCGCCCGCACGATCTTCCCCTGCTCCCGCAGCGCCCGCTCGGAACCGGCGGCAAGCAGCTCCTCCAGGTCCATCACCTCGGCCAGCACGAACCGGTCTCGGAAGTCGGAGTGGATGACCCCCCCTGCTTCCGGGGCGGTGGTGCCCTGGGGCACCGTCCAGGCCCTCACCTCCGGCCCCTCGAAGGTGTAGAAGGTGACCAGGGAGAGAAGCTCGTAGGCGGCCCGGACGAGGCGCGCCAGGGCCGACTCGGAAAGGCCCCACTCGGAGAGGAAGGCCCGCCTTTCCTCCTCGTCCTGGGCAGCCTCGGCCACCTCCGCCTCCAGCCGCCCCCGGATGACCACCCAACCTGCCCCCCGCCGCTCCGCCTCCTCGGCCACCCGGCGGGTGTGCTCGTTCTCCCCCGCGTCCCCGGTGTTGGCCACCAGGAGCACCGGCTTGGCGGTGAGGGGGGAGAGGTCCTTGAGGCGGGCGAGCTCTTTTTGGGACAGGCCCAGGGCCCGGATGGGGGTCCCCGCGCCCACCGCCTGGATCAGCCGCTCCAAAAGCTCGAGTTCCTTTCTCGCCTCCTTGTCCCCGGTCTGGGCGAGCTTCCTGATCCGGGCCCGCCTCCGCTCCAGGGTCTCCAGGTCCTTTAAGAGAAGCTCGGTCTCCACGATCTCGATGTCCCGCCGCACGTCCAGGGTGCCGGTGGGGTGGGCCACGTCCGGGTCCTCAAAGCAGCGCACCACGTGCAGGATGGCGTCCACGCCCCGGATCTCGGCGAGGAATTGATTGCCAAGGCCCTCCCCTTGGGCAGCGCCCTCCACCAACCCGGCGATGTCCACCACCTCGATGGCCGCTGGCACCTTCTTCTTCTCCGGAAACAGGGAATGAAGGCGGTCCAGGCGGGGGTCAGGCACCGAGGCTACCCCGTGGTGGGGGTCGATGGTGCAGAAGGGGTAGGCCTCCACCTTGGCCCCGGCGGCGGTGAGGGCGTTGAAGATGGTGGATTTCCCCGCGTTGGGCAGGCCCACAAGCCCAAAGCTCCTCACGCAAGCTGCTCCTTCACCAGCTGCGCCACCTGGGCCGGGGTGCGGGCAACCGGGATCCCCCGCGCCTCGAGCCTGTTCGCCTTGGCCTCAGCCGTGCCCTCGGACCCCGAGATGATCGCCCCGGCATGGCCCATCCTCTTTCCCGGCGGGGCCGAGAAGCCGGCGATGTAGGCCACCACCGGTTTTTCCATGTGCTCAGCCACCCAGTCCGCCGCCTCCTCCTCGGCTGCCCCACCGATCTCACCCACCAACACCACCAGCTCCGTCTCCGGGTCCTCCTCGTAGAGGGGCAGGAGTTCGGTGAAGCTGGACCCGATGATCGGGTCGCCGCCGATCCCCACCACGGTGGACTGGCCAATCCCCGCCTTGGTGAGGTGGGAGGCGATCTCGTAGGTGAGGGTGCCGCTTCTGGAGATGATCCCCACCGGTCCGGCTTTGAAGACCTCGCCGGGCATGATGCCCAGTTTGGCCTTGCCCGGGGAGATGAGCCCGGGGCAGTTGGGGCCGATCAGGCGGACACCGTACCCCTTGAGGAGATGGTAGCAGCGGAGCATGTCGTGCAAGGGGATCCCCTCGGTGATGCAGACGAGCAAAGGAATCCCGGCTTCGGCCGCCTCCAACATGGCGTCGCAGGCGAAGGGAGCCGGCACGAACAGGATGGAGGCGTCGATTTCGTGCTCCGCCAGGGCGTCCCGCACCGAGTCGTAGACCGGGACCCCGTCCAGGGACTGGCCCCCTTTGCCTGGGGTGACCCCGGCCACCACCCGGGTGCCGTAGGCCAGCATGTGGCGGGTGTGAAACGCCCCTTCGCTCCCGGTGATTCCCTGAACCAATACCCGCGTGCCCTCGTCGATCAGAATGGCCACCTCGTCGTCACCTCACTTGCCGGCAAGCTTAGGGGGAGGCGGGAACTGGGGCAAGCTGGGAGCTGGCCTTCAGGGGAGAGGGCGAGGGTTCAGAGGAACACAGAAAAGCCTCAGGTTCAAGCCCCGCCATTCCCAGCCGCGACGACTTAGCCAGAAGTTCCAGTCACCCCCGCTAGCCTCCAGGTGAAGCCATCGTGAAAGCCTACTTCAGTTGGAACCCGCCCCTCTCCCAAGGAGTGGGCAGCAGGTCCTGGTTTTCCGCGTAAGGCCCCTCTCTCCAGTCCTTGTCAGTTCAGCCTTGATCTGTCTCCTGATCGAGCAGGATTTGAACGTCTGCCCCCGCCCGAAGTTCCTCCAACCAAGCGTTCCAGATCTCGGCACGTTTCATCTCCAGGATCAGGGTGGCGATCTCGTCGTGGACCTCTTCCAGAGGTCTCACCGCCCCGGTCTCGTCTTGGAATCGGTCTTGGTGTTCGTGGTAGTAAGCCTGGATTTCCTCCTCGGTGACCGTGGCATCGGCAGTGACCTGGTCCCTCAAGAGCTCGATCATAAGCTGTTCCCGGACCTGGACAGCCAAGTCTGCCTTGAAGTCCTCCAGGGTGCGGCCCTGCCTGGCCAGGACCTCTGCCAACTCCTCTTCGGTGAGCTGGTTCTGCTGGAGGATTCGGGCCAGCACCTGCTGAACCCTGGCCTCCACCTGCTCCGGGGTCGGCTCTAGCCCCCGGGCCTCCGCCTCCTGTAGCTCCAGCTTCCTCATGATGAGCTGTTCCAACACGTCCCGTTGGTAGCGTTGGATCAGTGCCTTGCCCTCCGGAGTGGTGAGCAGTGTCTGGGCGAAGCGGGGGAACTTCTGATAGAGGGTGAACAGGATGGAATTGAGTCCGGCGGCGCGCTCCAGTTCCTGGCGGGAAATCTCCTCTCCGTTGACGATCGCTACCGGCTCCTGGGTAAAGGCGGAGAGACTCAGCCCGAGGACCACGGCCATTACGCATAGCTTGAGCACTTAAATCACCCCTTCTTGGATAGGGCATTCTCATGCCCTGAGGGTGGGATGTCAATCAGCCGCGGCGGAGGTGGCTGCCGCGCCCCACCAGGGCCTTCCGGAGCTCCACGCCGAAAAGCTCCACCCCCTCGTCCACCACACACTCCTCCAGGTGGCTGTCTTGGATGGTGCAGGGACCCAGGACCACCGACCGCTCTATCCGGGAGCCCTCCACCCGAGCCTGGGGGTGGACCCAGGGTTCTCCCCCGGTGAAGTGGAGGTTGGCGGCGATGTAGGCCTCCCGGCCCCCGATGTCGAACCAACCCTCCTGGAAGGGGAAGGCCCGGATGGGCTCGCGGGAAAGGAGCCAGGACAGGAAGTACCCTGGGGCGTCGCGGCCGGCCTCGGCCCCCTGGAGGAACTCCCGGAAATAAGGGAGCACCCGCCGGGGAAACAGGTAGCAGGCTGTACTGGCCAAAGAGGACCTGGGCATTTCTGGCTTCTCCTGAAACTCCACCACCCGGTCCCCGTCCACCACCGCCACCCCGAACCGCCGCCGGGCCAGTTCCGGGTTCCCCAGGTCGTACAGGGCCACCAGCGTCTCCCCCCGGAAGGCCTGTACGAAGGCCGAGAGGTCGAATAAAAGCAAGTTGTCCCCCCCGATGACCAGGAGGTCGTCGTCCAGGCCCAGGGATTCGACCAGGTAGGCTATGGCTCCCACCGAGCCCAGCTTCTCCTCCTCGGCCCGGGTCTCCTCCACCACCAACTCCACCGTCAGCCCCCGGGCCTCGGCCCAAGCAGAGAACTGGTCGGCGAACCTACGGTTCACCGACAGGATGGGGGGGTCGGGCAAGGGATACCGATCCACGATGTAGTCCAAGATGGGCCTTCCGGCCACGGGGAGGAGGGGCTTGGGCCGGTCCAGGGTGATGGGCCACAGGCGCCGGGCATACCCCCCGGCCAGGATGATCCCCCTCACAGCCCCTCCCGCACCAGGTGGGCCTGGCGGCGGAACTCGGAAAGCTGGTCCCGGATTCGGGCCTCGGCCTCCGCCACCGGTAAGCCCTTGGTCTCCCGCACGAAGGACAGGTACCGCCCCTGCCACAGAGGCTCCAACGTCTCCAGGGCTTCCTGGGGGGAATCCCGATAGGCCAAGATGGCCCGGTAGACTGCCTCGGCCCACAGGGGAAGGGGGAACTCGAACTCGCTCAGGGGCAATTCCACCAGCCCCGTCACCTCCCTCAGGAGGCCATCCCCCAGGAACGTCTCCCGGGCGAGGATGCGCTCCCTCACCAGCTGTCGGAACCGGGAGTGGAGCCGGGCCTCGTCCACCGGCACCGGGGCCGGCTCGAGCGGGGGAAGGGTCCCGATCTGCTCCACCTCCCGGATGCCCTCCACCGAGCGCAGCTGGTCGCGGAAATGGTGCACCAGGGAAAACAAAGTTCCGGCCACCTGGTGGAACATGGGTACCAGCAGCGCCTCGGGGTCGGAATACTGCTTGGTGGACTCGTGTTCCTTCACCCCCAGGGCGGCCTCCACCACCCGCCCCCCGTGCACCGCGCCGGTCACGGTGATGAAGATGTCGATCCCGAATTTTTCGGGGAAGGCGGGGTTGCCAAGCAGCACCTCCGCCAGCCCCCCGGAGAGGCCGAATTCCCCCCCGATGGGCTGCCTCACCCCCAGCCCGAACAGCGCGTTCACCACCGGATAGACCAGGTGGTTGGTGATCACCCCGTCGTGGGGGTGCCTGAGGTACTGGGGCACCACCAGGTCGGCCCCGGCCAAGATGGGGGAAAGGAGCAGCTCTATCCACTCGGGTTGAATGCTGGTGAGGTCGCCGTCCACCAGGGCGATGGCCTCTGCCCCCCGGGCTTCCTCCAGGATGGTTCGCACCCCTACCCCCTTGCCCGGGGCGCCCCGCTGGGTGAGCACCAGTTTCTCGGCCCGGGTGGGGGTCGCCGCCGCGATCTTTCGGGTGCCGTCGATGGAAAATCCATCCGAAACCACAATCAGCGCTTCCCGGCCGGGGAAGGCCCGGGCCAGGCCCTCGTCCACCGCCCGCAACACCCCTGCCACGGTGGCGGCGCAGTTCTTGGTACACACTCCCACCACAAGCTCAGCTTCTCTTGGCAATTACCCCTCCTTGTGGAACTCCGATCCGTCCCACCACGCCCGCGAGCAGTTCCTCGAGTTTTGCCAGCGACAGATGCTGTTTGGCCAGTTGGTAGTTGTGCTCCACCATTTCCCGGTACCGGCTGGGGGAGGAGAGGAGGTCGGCGGTTTGCCGGGCGGCCCGGCGCAGCACCCCGGGGGGCAGTCGCCACAGCCCGTCGGGAGCTCGCTCCACCACGTCCCCCAGGGACACGTACTTGAACCCCAAGGGCGCGATGTCGGTTTTGAACACCGGGTATTCGAAGGACGCGATGGGGAGCTTGGCCCAGACGCCTTCCAGGAACTGGTTGCCCCAACCCTCTTGCAGGGAGGGATAGGTCATGAGGTCGGCGAACAAGTACGTATCCCAGAAGGAGTAAATTTTCTGGTCCTTGTCTGCCCGGCGGAAGGCGACCTGGCCAGTGGCCAGCCGCACTTCCACCCCCTGCCGGGCGATCCGTTCCTGCAGTTGTTCCCAATAGGGTTGGTCCTCCACCAAGTTGGTGAGCAGGAGCACCGGGCGGCCAGGCCCCGTGGCCCCGTGTTCCCGGACCCGCCGGGCCAGGGCCCCCTGAAAAGCTGGGCGGGCTAGCTCCGCCGCCAGGTCCACCGCCAGCTCTATCCCCTTGCGCCTCACCACCCGGGTGGCCTGTAGCAGCACCACGTCCCCGGGGGAGAGCCCGAGCCGGTCCCGGAAATCCTGGTTGAACTCGTCCAGCTGGGGGGCGGTGGAGAAATCGAGCACGTTGGGCACCACCACTGCTGGGATGCCCCGCCGGGCCAGCTCCTTCTGGGCGAGGCGGTTGATCACCACGTGCACGATCCTGGGGTCCTGGGGTGGGTAGTACTCGCGCAAGAGCCGGCGGACCAGGGGGCAAGTGGGCCCGCGGTAGTCCTCTTTCTCCCAGTAGAAGTCGTGATGGTGGGCGATGGCCGGGAGGCGCAGGGCCCGCACCGTGCGCCAAAGGGCCAAGGTGGCCGGGAGGTGCGGCGAAAGCGACCAGATGTTCTCCACCACCAGGAGGTCGATGTCGTACACCTCCACGAAGTGGCGCAGCCCCCGTTCGATCTTGGCGGCCAGGGCCTCGATGTGGGCGTGTAGCTCCCCCTCGGAGGGGTAATCGGAGAAGGAGTGAAACGCATTTTTTCGAATTTTCTCTACCTCAGGGTGGTCCAGGGATAGTTCTGGGATGACGAAGGCTTCGGTGCCGCCGGCGCGGCCGGCGCACAGGTAGACGGTGTGCCCCAGGGCCTCCAGGGCCGCCCGCCACTTGTCGATCTCCAGGGAGACCCCGTCGGTTTCGCCCACCCTGAAATGGCAAATGCCTATGCGCGACATGGCGTTTTGGCTACCGGTACTCAGGTGGGGGGTATTGTACCGGGGCCGGGTGTGGGCAACCAGTTGCCCAACCGAGTGGCCCCCCAGGAGTGAGGTCACCTCCTTGGCTCCGAGGTTGGCCCGGGCCCTGCCTTAGCGCACCGGATGGCTCTGCCATGTCCCTGGTTTCCTTGTGGCCGGGTTCTCCCCGGGCTACCATGCCCCTCGGAGGTGGCACATGGCCGAACGCGAGATGCAAGTAGCAGCCGATCTGATGGTCCGAAAAGGCGTGTACGCCAACTTGGCTGTTATTTCTCACCAGAAAGAGGAGTTTGTAGTTGACTTTTTGTTCCTGGACCCCCGCACGCAGACCCCAAAGGGAGGCCAGGCATTGTTGGTGTCCCGGGTCATCCTCTCCCCCGGGCACATGAAGCGCCTTTATCAGGCAATCGGGGAGAACATCGAGAAATACGAGCGCAATTTCGGCAAGATCGTCCTCCCGCCCAAGCTGAAATGAGCGCGGCGCTCCCCCTGGCGTTGGGAGGAATCGCCGAGGCGTTCTGCGAAGCCCTCCCGGGCCTTCCCCCAGGGCCCGTCGCAGTGTAGGCAGCTGGCCCCAAAGGCCTGCCCTCAAAGCTGAGCCCACGTTGCCCCGCTGGCAGTTGGGGGCTACCATGCCCGCATGTTGGGGCGCCTGGAGGTCATCTGCGGCTGCATGTTTTCCGGGAAGACCGAGGAGCTACTGCGCCGGGTGGAGCGGGCCAGGATCGCCAAGAAAAAGGTGCTTGTCCTCAAGCCTGCCCTGGACACCCGCTACGCCCTGGAAGAGGTGGTGACCCACTACGGCCGTTCGCTCCCCTGCCGGAGGCTGCCCCGGGAGGTCAACCGCTCGTTCCTCGCGGACCACCTGGGGGAGGAACTCGCCTCGGCAGAAGTGGTGGCCTTCGACGAGGCTCACTTCTTCGGACCCCAGTTCCCCGCCTTGTGTGAGCAGTTGGTGGGGGAAGGGAAACGGGTGATCGTGGCCGGGCTGGACTTGAACTGGCGGGGGGAGCCCTTCGGCCCCATGCCAGAGCTCCTGGCCCTGGCCGACGAGGTGGTGAAGCTACAGGCTGTGTGTGTGGTTTGCGGGAAACCGGCTACTCGCTCCCAGCGGCTGCTGGGAGGGGAGCCGGCACGGGAAGGCCCCGAGATCATGGTGGGGGGGTTGGAGTCCTACCAAGCCCGGTGTCGGGATTGTTTTGTGCCCCCCAGCGGAGGATTACCGTTCGGAAAGGAGGCGTAAGTGAAGCACTTTGGGTTGGCCGGGTTGTTGATCCTGTCGGTGGTATTGGGCGTGCAGGCGTTACCTCCATTCCCCGCCCCGCAGATCGTGGGCCGGGTCACCACGGTGGTGGACGGGGACACCCTGGACGTGCTCATCACCTCCCTGCCCGAGGAGGCCCCCCAGGGGCTGGCCGAAGGGCAAGTGGTGCGGGTCCGCTACATCGGGGTAGACGCCCCGGAGCTGGCGGACGCCAACGGCCTTGATGCCACCGACCTCAATTACGCCTTGGTAGCCGCCAAGACGGTGTACTTGGAGCTGGACGAGGAGATCTGGGACGCCCACGGCCGGCTTCTGGCTTACGTGTACCTTGATCCGGGTGGGTACCTGATGGTGAACCTGATGCTGGTGGCCACCGAGATCGTGACCGCCAGGTACGACCCGGGTACGTCCCGCTACCAAACGGTGTTCCGCTACTTCGACGCCGTCCCTGCCCCGACCCTTCCTCCGGAGGAGGCTTGTCTCCCCTGGGACCAAGCCCAGGCGCACGTCGGGGAAGTTAGCTGCGTGCGGGGGGAGGTGGCCAGCGTGGGCACCAGCCGGGGTGGGGACGTGTTCATCAACCTGGGGAACCCGTATCCCAACGAAAACCGGTTCACCATCTACATCCCGGCCCGGTGCGTGGGGCGATTCGAGGCCCAATTCGGCCCTCGCTTCTGGCGCCCGCTGGAGGGCAAGATCGTGTCCGCCTTCGGAGAGATCAGCCTCTATCGGGGGATCCCGGAGATAGAGCTCTGCGATCCCAGCCGCCTGGTCATCGAGGAGGAGTGAGGGGGGCTAAGGAAAACCAGGGAGGCCAAGATGGTGGAGATTAGGCTGGCCGATGGAAAGAGCGTCTCCGCCCAGGAGGGGGAGAGCTGGCAGGAGCTCGCCAACCGCCTGGGGGTGCCTGCGGTGGCGGTGTTGGTGGACGGAGAGCTGGTGGACATCCGTAATCCAGTCCGCTCTGGAAAGGATGTCCGGCTCCTCACCTTGGACGACGACCGGGCCACCGAGGCCTTGCGCCACACCGCCGCCCACATCCTGGCCCAAGCCGTGCGCCGGCTTTACCCAGGGGTGAAGCTGGCCATCGGGCCGGCCATCTCCACCGGGTTCTACTACGACTTCGACTTCCCCCAGTCCGTAAGTCGGGAAGATCTCGCCAAGATCGAGGAGGAGATGCGGAAGATCGTGGCTGAGGACTACCCGGTGGAGCGGGTGCTGCTTCCCAGGGCAGAGGCCGAGGAGCTCCTCCGGCAGGAGGGGGAGACCTACAAACTCGAGCTCCTCTCCGAGATCCCGGACCAGGAGATTTCCTTTTACCGGCAGGGGGAGTTCATCGACCTCTGCCGGGGGCCCCACCTCCCCTCCACCGGCCTGGTCAAGCACTTCAAGCTCTTGGACCTGGCTGGGGCTTACTGGCGGGGGGACGCCACCCGGGTCATGCTCACCCGCATCTACGGCACCGCCTTCGCGAGGGCCGAGGCGTTGGAGGAGTTCCTCCGCTGGCGGGAGGAAGCCAAGCGCCGCGACCATCGCCGGCTGGGTCCCCAACTGGACCTGTTCTCCATCGACAACGAGGGCATTGGGGCCGGCTTGGTGCTGTGGCACCCCAAAGGGGCCCGGGTGCGGCACGAGATCGAGCGCTTTTGGAAGGAGAGGCACTTCGCCGCCGGCTACCAGCTCATCTACACCCCCCACCTCGGCCGGGCCAACCTGTGGCAGCGGTCCGGCCACCTGGACTTCTACCGGGAGGGGATGTACTCCCCGATGGACATCGAGGGCCAGGAGTTTTACATAAAACCCATGAACTGCCCCTTCCACATCTCCATCTACAAGACCAAGACCAGATCCTATCGGGATTTGCCTATCCGCTACGCGGAGCTGGGCACCGTGTACCGCTACGAGCGCTCGGGGGTGTTGCACGGCCTGCTGCGGGTGCGGGGGTTCACCCAGGACGACGCGCACATCATCTGCCGGCCGGACCAGGTGGAGGAGGAGATCAGGGGGGTGCTCAAGTTCGCCCTGGAAATGCTGCGCACGTTTGGCTTCACCGAGTTCGCCGCCCACCTGTCCACCCGCCCGGTCAAGTACGTGGGCCAACCGGAGGACTGGGACCGGGCCACCGAAGCCTTGCGCCGGGCCCTGGAAGCAGAGGGACTTCCCTACGACGTCAAGCCGGGGGAGGGGGCGTTCTACGGCCCCAAGATCGACGTGGACATCTCCGACTCCCTCAACCGAGCCTGGCAGCTCACCACCATCCAGTTCGACTTCAACCTGCCGGAGCGGTTCGACATGACCTACGTGGGGCCGGACGGCCAGCCCCACCGCCCCTACATGATCCACCGGGCGCTGCTGGGCTCCCTGGAGCGGTTCTTCGGCATCCTGATCGAGCACTACGGGGGGGCGTTCCCCCCCTGGCTAGCCCCGGTGCAGGCAGTGGTCCTGCCCATCACCGACGCCCAGATCCCCTACGCCCAACAGGTGGCGGAGAAGCTGGAGGAGGCCGGCCTGCGGGTGGAGGCCTGGACCCGGGGCGGGAGGAGCCTGGGGCACCAGATCCGCGAGGCCCAGCTCCAGAAGATCCCCTACATGTTGATCTGTGGGGCCAGGGAGGCCGAGGCCGGCCAGGTGTCTCTCCGGCTCCGCACCGGCCAGGACCTGGGGCCCCAGCCCCTGGAGGAGGCAATCCGGCGCATTCGGGGGGCGGTGGAGTCCCGGCAAACCGAGCTTTAGGAGGCATGCTCCCGGTTGCGGGGGGAGCCCGGGGTGGGGTGGAGGACCTTGTACAGGCGGTGAGCCACCTCTCGCGGCAAGCCCGGCACTGAGAGCAGCTCCTCCAAGGAGGCTTGGCGGAGGCCATCTAGGGAGCCGAAGCGGGTGAGGAGGAGCTCTCGCCTCCGGGGGCCGATCCCGGGGACCGAGTCCAAAAAGCTCTCCAGGGTTCGCCGCCCTCGCAGCCGCCGGTGATAGTCCACCGCAAACCGGTGGGCCTCGTCCCGAATCCGTTGGAGCAGCTTGAGCGCCGCAGAGTCCCGCGGCAGGCGCACCGGGGTGGGCCGGCCGGGCAGGTACACCAGCTCCTCCCGCTTGGCCAGGGCGGCCACCTCGATCCCGGAAAGCCCCTGCTCATCCAGGGCCCTCAGGGCCACCGCAAGCTGCCCCTTGCCTCCGTCCACCAGGATCAAATCCGGGAGCTCCGAGAACTTCCCCCCAGGGAGGGAGGGATCGGAGAGCTCGGCCAGCCCGTGGGCTAGGCGGCGGGTGAGCACCTCGTGCATCATCGCGTAGTCGTCGGGCTTTCCGGCGATGCGGACCCGAAACCGGCGGTAGGCATCCGGCCGGGGCTTCCCTCCAACGAACACCACCATGGAGCCGGTGGCCTCCTTCCCCTTCAGGTTGGAGATGTCGAACGCCTCGATCCGCCAGGGGCGCACCTCCAGGCCCAGGGCCTGGGCCAGTTCCTCCAGGGCCTCCTCCTCGGCGGCCAACTGTTCGGCGGTCGCCCGGCGCAGGGAAAGCCTTGCGTTCCGCTGGGCCAGCTCCACCAGTCGCCGCCGGTCACCCCGCTTGGGCACCTGCACCCCCACCCGGCTTCCCCGCCGGGAGGAGAGGTAAGCGGACAGCCCTTCCGGGTCGGAGATGGGGAGGGGGAGGGCCACCTCGCCGGGAAGGGCTGTGGTGCGGGTGTAATACCGGTCGAGGAACTCTTCCAGCGCCTCCGCCGGGGAGGTCTCCGGGGGGAGCCTGAGTGGGAAGCCCTCCCGGCCCAGCAGCCGGCCTCCCCGCACGATGAGCACGGTGCCGTAGCCCTGCTCCCCCTCCACCGCCACCCCCACCGCGTCCAGGTCCGCCGGCTCGGGGAGGGCGACTGCTTGCCGCTGCCGGATCCGTTCCAAGGCCCTTATCTGGTCGCGCAGCTGGGCCGCGTGCTCGAACCTCTCCTCGGCCGCTGCCCGGGTCATTTCCTCCCGCAGCCGCTCCATCACCTCCCCCACCCGCCCCTGAAAGATCAGGGCGGCCCCTTCAACGTGGCGGGCGTATTCCTCTTGGCTCACCAGCCCGGCGCAGGGGCCGGCGCAGCGCCCCAGCTGGTAGAGGAGGCAGGGCCGGGCCAGCTTTTTCTTGTCCAAGTCAAGGTTGCAGGTGCGGATTGGGAACAGGCGGTGGGCCAGCTTGAGCGCCCGGCGCATGGCCCGGGAGGAAGTGAAGGGGCCGAAGTAGCGGGCCCCGTCCTCTTCTCGCCGCCGCACCACCTGCACCCTCGGGAATCGCTCCTTGGTGAGCTTGAGGTAGGGGTAGCGCTTGTCATCCCGCAGGCGCAGGTTGTACCGGGGCCGGTGCTTTTTGATCAGGGCGTCCTCTAGGATCAGGGCCTCGGCCACGGTGGCAGTTTGGATCACCTCCAGGTCAACTGCCTCCCGCTGCAGGCGACGGGCCTTGTAAGGCAAGTTCCTCGGGGCCTGGAAGTAGCTCCGCACCCGGTCCCGCAGGGAGGAAGCTTTGCCCACATACAGTACCTCCCCACCCGGGCCGCGAAATAGGTACACCCCTGGTGCCCGGGGCAGCTCGGCCACCTTCCGCTTCCACTCCCTTTGGTCCATGCTCGCCACATTATCGCTCCTCCCGGAGGGGGCAGTTAGCCCTGGCCGGGGGAGCGGGGTATGCTTGGGTCATGAAGATTTGGCTGGTGTTGGCGGGGGCAGTGGTGGCGGTGCTGGGGGCGGCGGAGCCCCTGTTCACCCTCACCGACCACACCGCTTGGGTGTTTGCGGTGGCCTTTTCTCCGGATGGGAGCCTGCTCGCCTCTGGGGCGTGGGACAGCACGGTGCGGCTGTGGGACCCGGAGGCAGGGGCCCCCCTGGCGGTGCTGCGGGGCCACGGTGGTTGGGTGCATGCTGTGGCTTTCTCCCCGGATGGGAGCCTGCTCGCCTCCGGGGCCAGGGACAAGAGCGTGCGCCTGTGGTCGGTGGAGTCGCGGGGACAGCTGCGGGTGCTGCGGGCGCACCGGGGGCGGGTCAATGCGCTGGCCTTCTCACCGGATGGGGCGTACCTGGCAAGCGGGGGTGGGGACGGTCAGGTGATCCTGTGGGAGAGTGGGACCTGGCGCGCGGCCGCCACCTGGGAAGCCCACCCGGGCGGGGTCCTGTGCCTGGCCTTCAGCCCGGACGGCCGGTGGCTGGCCACCGGAGGGGAGGACAACCGAATCCGGTTGTGGCAGCTCCCCGGCGGGCGCGAGGTGCGCACCCTGTACGGGCACTGGGGGCCGGTGCGGGCGGTGCAGTTCTCCCCGGATGGGATGTGGTTGGCCTCCTGTAGCTTGGACGGCTCGGTGAGGTTGTGGGACCCCCGCCTGGGGCGGGCAGTGCGCACCTTGAGCCAGGATCAGTTCCGGGTTTATTCGTTGGCCTTCTCCCCGGACGGCCGAGTGCTTGCCTCTGGGAGGCAGGATTATCGGGTCAAGCTGTGGGAAGTGGGGAGCTGGCGGGAGCTGGGGGTGCTGGAGGGGCACCGGGGCGGGGTGCTGGGGCTGGCCTTCCACCCCGAGGGTCGCCTGTTGGCGTCGAGTTCCGCCGACAACACCATCAAGCTGTGGGATCTTTCTGCGATCTATCCCCCGGGTTGAGGAGCCCTTCCTGGGGGGCAGGGGTTCAAGCAGCCCGGCCGGATGAGGGGCCCTGGGTGGGCCTCATCCCCTGTGAGCCAGCCCTCTCGTTCTACTGTTTCTCGGTGAGGCTGAGCCGCGGCTAGAGGTAGGGTTCACTTAGGGTCGCGGTCTTTCTGCCGATGCGGGTCGGCCGGCTCCCAGTGGCCCCATCCCAGGGAGCTAGGTCTCTTGAACTGCCACCCAAGGTCAACTCTGTCCTCCCAAAAGGGCGAACATTTATTCCCCAAGGAGACTTCGAACGCCGAGAGATCTGGCCTCGGGGGCGGGTCACCATCTCCTGGCCTATTTACCACATTCGGTTGACGACCATCCACCTTGATTTTATCATAAGTTCGATTATGGGAGGTTGACGTGGTTTTCTTTTCCAGAGATGTGTCCCGGCGGAGGGGGGTTAAGTGCGAATCGCGATAACCTTCGCCGGCGAAAGAGGGCAGCTCAAACTCCCCCGCCAATACAACCAGCTCGTCCAGGGTTTCATCTATCGGCATCTCGACAGGTGGCTGGCCAAGACGGTCCACGATGATGGTTTTGCCGATCCCCGTAACCTGAAGCGCAAGCTGAGGCTGTTCACTTTCTCCCGGTTGGTGCCTGTGCGGGAGGCGGGTGGCTGTTGGCATTGGCAGGATGACCACATCGTGTTTGAGGGTCCGGTTCGCCTGATGATCGCTTCGCCGGGGGCTGAGTTCCTCAGTTCCCTGGTGGAGCACTTGCTGAAGAATCCTCAGCTCGAACTGGGTGAGCGGGGGGTGACCCTGATCGAAGCCAGGGTGGAGGCGGTGCCTGAACATCGGCGGCCCGCTTTGGTGCGGGCGCTGTCCCCGATCGCGGTGTACAGCACGTTGTGCACCCCTGGGGGGAAGAAGAAGACCTATTACTACTCGCCTTTCGAGGAGGAGTTCAGCTTGTTGGCGGTGAAGAACCTGGCTCGCAAGGTGCGGGCCTGGACAGGGGAGGAGGTGGAAGCTGAGGGGGAGATAAGGCCGGTGAGGGTGAGCAAGCGGAACGAGCATGTGGTTCTGTACAAGGGGACGGTGATCAAGGCCTGGGATGGTATTTACGAGTTGGATCTCCCGGAAGTGCTATTCCGGATGGCTTTCGACGCCGGCCTGGGGGCGAAGAACTCCCAGGGCTTCGGGTGTATCGGGGTATGGAGCCCTCCGGAAGGTCCGGGAGGGAAGTGATGGAGCGGAGGGACCAGGTCTTGATCGCCACTCTTGGCGCTGAACCCCAGGTGGTCACCCTCATGCTGGATGCCTTGCATGAGCAGGGATTTCCCATTCGAGAGGCCGTCATCGTCCATACTGAGTCTATTGCCGTCCGCCGGGCTGTAGAGAGATTGAAGAAGGAGGAGGCCGTTTACCGGCAGGGGTCGAGGCAAGTGCGCTTCCTCTTTGTGCCTGTCAGGGAGGGTGAGCATCGGCCGGAGGACATCATGAGCGAGCGGGATGCGGCTTTGCTTCTGCGGGTGCTCTACCGGACGGTGGTCCACCAGAAGCGCTTGGGCCGAAGGGTCCACCTCTCGATCGCCGGAGGGAGGAAGGTGATGGCCGCCTATGGGATGGTGGTGGCCCAGCTCCTCTTCGACGAGGATGACCGGGTGTGGCACCTGCTTTCGGAGGGGCAGGTAGTAGCCGATAAGGTGATGCATGTCGACAAGGGGCGAGTGAGCCTCGTGCCCGTCCCCGTGCTGCGCTGGGCGCTTTTGCCTTCCACCTTGCAGGAGCTTTTGGTCTGGGATGACCCGTATCGGGCTATCGAGCGCCAAAGGCAGCTCAAGGAGCGGGAGAGGAGGGGGCTTCTCGGGGTGTTCTGGGAGCGCCTGACCCCGGCGGAGCGGGAAGTGGTAAAGCTCCTGGTGCGTGAGGGAGGGACGAACGCGGAGCTGGCCCGCAAGCTAGGGCGCTCTCCCAAGACGGTGGCGAACCAGCTGCGGGCTATTTACAGCAAGTATCGAGGCTGTTTGGGTTTGGAAGCTTCAGGAAGCGCAATCCGCGCTCAACTGGTGGCAGATCTTGCGCTCTACCTCCGATCTTAAGTAGATCGACCCAGGAGATGAAAGGGGCTTTAACTCATGCACGGCCAGATATGGGCTGTTAGGATGGATATCAGTAAGGAGGATTTCGAGGAGGGAGATTATGGTCAATGGAATCCGGGTGGACATAAAGACGATAACCCCTCTCTTCCTCGGAGGAGCTGATCCGCGTGGCGAGCCGGAACTTCGTGCCGCCTCCTTTCGAGGCGCCCTGCGTTTCTGGCTGCGGGCGTTGCTGGGAGGGGTGCTTGGAGACAGCAATTTGGACGCCTTGCGCGAGGAGGAAGCCAAGATCTTCGGCAGCACCAAATGTGCCTCACCTGTGGTGGTGCGGTTGCGGCACGGTTCTCTACAAACATCTTCTTTTTCTCAACTCGCCCGCGACCATGCAGGGATTTCCTACCTGTTTTTCGCCGCCCGCGGCACCAGACAAGAACCCGAGCGAAAGGCTATCTCAGCTGGGAGTTCGTTCGAGCTGACGCTCAGCACCCGACCAGGGGTCGGTGCCCCAGGTCGGCAAGCTCTACAATGGGCATATTCTGCCCTGTGGCTTTTAACCCATCTGGGCGGGTTGGGCGCACGCTCACGACGCGGGGCGGGCAGTTTGCAAGCAACCCGAGTGGAAAATGTGCCTGACGGTTTGCCTCCGCTCACCATCACTGCAAACACACCCAAGGGTTTGCAAGTGGAACTGCGAGACGGTCTATTTCGCCTGCGCCGGTTGGCGAGCCAACTGACAGGCTCAAGGTCAACTATTCGGGTAAGCAACCCTTCCCTTTTCGACGTGCTCCATTCCGATGTGTGTAAGGTGTGGGTGGTGAGCCATACTTTTGATTCATGGAGCGCAGCACTGAATACCCTCGGCGATATCATACAACGATTCCGAAATCGTCGCGAACCCGATTACACGAATGTCAAATCGGCCGTGCGAGGTGGAACTCTAAGTCGCACAGTGGAGCGCGCTGCCTTCGGCTTGCCCATTGTCTTTTACTATCGCTCATTAGGCGGTCAACAGGGGACTTTGGAAGGTGAACGCCACGATCGTCGTGCTTCCCCATTAATGCTGCGAGTGATCAAGTTGGCCAGCGGTCAGTATGTCCTTGTGCTAACCCTCTTCCATGCGCAATTGCTCTCTGAAGGGGAGCGTTTAAAGCTGAAGCGAAGGGGGACACCAGCAGTAGCGTCCGCACCTGACCTGAGCCTTATAGAGGATTTCTTGGGAGAGTTAGAGGGAAAACTCGCCCAAAGATTGGAGGTGAGTGGATGGTGAGCGACCGTTGGGCTCGGAAAATCGTCGCTCTTCTGCACGACCCGCCGGATAAGCCCTTCGGCATTGAAAGGCATCGCCAGCGGGCGGAGGAGTTGCAACGAAAAGCCCTGGGAAGGGCACCAGAAGAAGAGGAAACCCATCGTGCCGAACGTGCAGACCGGATTGCTTCGGCTGCCGACCGGGTGGACTTGCCGGAGAAAGATGCTCAAGGCGAATACCTGGAAGCCTACTGGCACAGGAAACAAGCGGTGCTGATCCATCCTCTGGCGGGACGCGAACTGGAATTGGGAATGATGAGTGATGTGAGTGTAACGGATACCCACGATGCCGCTTTGAAGGCCGTCGCAGCCTTGGTGGAAGACGTAACGGGTACCCGGCTTCGCTTCCTACGTCTGTGGCGACGACTGCCCGAGACGTTGGCCGATGAATTCCCCCACGTCGGCAAGCTCTTCGGGATGCTCCCGGCCGACACTCGCCAGCCCGAACATCCGCTCCAGCAGCACCTTTCCATCACCGCTGCCATCGCCGATGCGCTCCCCCAACCCGCCTTGCTCGTCTTTTCCATCGGTCCCGTGCAGGAGTTCATCGCCGCCGCTCGCAGAACCCAGGATTTGTGGATGGGAAGCTGGCTGCTCTCCTACCTGTCGTGGGCAGCGATGGAAAGCATCGCAAAGACCCACGGACCTGATACCATCGTTTTCCCCTCCCTCCGTGGACAGCCCCTCTGTAACCTGTGGCTGAAGGAGGAGGGGGTATTGAGCGATGGACCAGAAGAGAAGGATTTGGCTCTCGCCACGCTGCCCAACAAGTTCGTCGCCTTACTGCCCGCATCGGAAGCGGAGGAGGTAGCGAAGCAAGCCGAGAATTCCGTTCGGCAAGCGTGGCGAGAAATGACCGAAAAGGTGCGCGAGGCTCTTGAAAAGGGCATTGTTCCCGCTGACGATGTGTTTCGTCAGATGTGGCAGGAGCAGGTCTCAAAGCAGGTTGAAGTTTACTGGGTAATTCTGCCGTGGCCTGGGCATGAAGAAAGCGCTAGCAAGAAGCAGGCGGATGAGGTGGTATCAGTCTTTAAAGAACTATGCCGACCGTCCTCGGACTGGCTCTTCGGCAAAGCTTACGAACTGTTCTCCAAGCCGAAGGAGGAAGGCGGAGGACAGTATCATCCAAATTGGGGAACGACATACAGCCTCCTCTACGATTTAGCCGATCGAGCCTTCAACGCCCGCAAGAACCTGCGTGATTTCCGGCCAGCGGAAGAGCAGGGTGAAAAGTGCACTGTCTGTGGACAACGAGCCGCCCTTCACGGTCGGGACGGCAGCCATAAGGGGGTTCGTGACTTCTGGGGTGAAGTTGCCCGAGCTTTGAAGGGCCAGAATCGCTATGAAATCAAGCCAGATGGACGAGAGCGCCTCTGTGCCGTGTGCGCGGTGAAACGGTTCGTTCAGTGTGAGGCACTGCAGGACAGCCTCGGCATTCGAGGCGGTTTTCCATCCACCAGCGAGGTGACGGTGGCATCGTTCAAAGCGGCGGTGCTTCAGAAACTCGGCGATCCCAAACATGGAGGGAGACTGGTTCGCGCACTGAAAGAGCATCTGGATACACTGGAGTCGCTGGACATTCCCCATACGGTTGCCCCTCGAGCCCTCCCCCGGCTGTGGGAGCTCTGCCGTCAGTTACCCCGAGAGGTTCAAGATGTTGCGAAGGGGTTCCTCCGTTATGATGGCGAATTCTTCTTCTCCGAGACCTTCACACGAAAGCGCTTTAAGGAAGAATATGGAGTGGAAGTAAGCGAAAGCGACCTTGAGGCGGTGCGGAAGTCCCTGATACGATTGTTGCAAGTCTCTCAAGAAGCGGATATTCCTCGCCCACCCAAATACTATGCGATCCTACGCATGGATGGAGACCATGCGGGCCGCTGGCTTAGCGGCACCCATGAGGGGTTAACCTGCTTTGGGAATATTTTACATCCCGTTATGGAACGACGGCTGGAGACGCTCCCCGGGTGGGAAAATCTCCTGCCACAGAGGCGCATCATGACCCCCGCTTTGCACGCGGCTATCTCCGAGGCGTTAGCCCGTTTTGCTCTGAGATTGGTCCGGTACGTAGTGGAGGAGAGACATTGCGGGCGCGTCGTTTACGCCGGGGGTGACGATGTGCTGGCACTCTTGCCGCTTGGGGATGCGCTGTCGGCGGCCCGTGAGCTGCGCGCCCTCTTCTCCGGGGAGGTTAGGCTCCTCAACCCTAAGGTGAAACCGCAGGAGATGGATTTACGCAAACAAGGGTGGGTTGTAGCCTTTGGCAATTCCAAGTGCACCGGATACTTGAGGCTCGATGAGGAGATCTTGCTCACCATGGGTCCCACCGCTACCGCTTCCATTGGCATTGCCATCGCCCATCACCTGCAGCCGCTGGATACCACCCTGCAGGCCGCTCGCGAAGCGGAACATGCCGCGAAAGAGACCTATGAACGCAACGCCTTCTGCATCCATCTGCTCAAACGCTCAGGAGAAGAAGTCCGGGTAGGAGCAAAGTGGTTCTACGACGATATGGGCACAGATACGATCGCGCTGATAATGCGTATCTATGAGTTGTTCAACGATGGACGCCTTTCGATGAGGTTAGCCCATGCCGTCTTTGAAAAAGCCCGCACCTTGGCCCATTTACCAGATGAAGCACAACGAGCCGAACTCGGACGCCTCATCAAGCGGCATTCAGAAAGGGAGATGCCCGAAGAAGAACGCCGGGAATTAGCCCAACAACTGGCTGCCCTGGCGATGAACTTGGACGAACACGCCGGGCGCATCGGCAAACGCGGCTTGGAACAACTAGCCGATTGGCTTTTGCTGGTCCGCTTCCTCGCACAAGGAGGTGAGGAGTGATGTGGCAACTCTTCGTGGAACCGAATGATGTGCTCCTATTTCGGGATGGCAAACCTTTCTCGGCAGGGGAAGACCATCGCGCCAAGAGTATTTTCCCTCCGACGCCCTTCACGGTGCAGGGGATGATACGGGCCAAAGTGCTCTTCGACAGCGGCATCAGTCCTGCCGATTACGCCAACCAAGCCCCCTCGGCGAGCTCGTTGATTCAACAGATCGGCAAGCCCGGGGCTGACTACGGGCGGTTGCGAATTCGTGGTCCTTTTGTGGTGAAGCGCCGTGAGGATGGCACCCTCGTTCGCTATTTCCCCCTGCCTGCGGATGTAGTGGAGATGGATGGGAAACCTGTTCTCCTAAAACCCTTGCCTAAGCATCCCTTCCGAAGTAATGCCCCTCTGGGAAGTCTTCTGTGGCACCGCACCGATAAGCCGTTGAAGGAGGAGCGGGAATGGTTAAACGAGGAAAACTGGCGAAGGTATCTCAACGGGGAGGAGTTCAGCATCACGGAGGAAAGCGAACTCCTAGTGCGAGAGCCCCGCCTGGGGATTGCTCTGAACTACTCGCGACGCAGCACGCAGGAAGGGATGCTCTATCAGGCGGAGTTCCTGCGGCTCCGCGAAGGGGTCGGTTTCTTAGTTCAGGTGGATGGTATCCCCCGTTTCAATCCCGGAAAAGGTTTTTTGCAACTGGGAGGCGAAGCCCGGGCCGTGCGTTACGAGGTGCTGGAGCAACTACTGCCTCCTTTGCCTATCCCTGATCCTCTACCTTCGAGGTTCAAAGTGATTCTGCTCACCCCTGCCTGGTTCTCAGAGGGTTGGCAGCCGCGAAACGGCGATTGGAAGCCTTTCTTCAGCGGAGATGTCCAACTGGTCGCTGGTGCTTTACGGCGCGCTCAAGCCATCGGCGGAGCCTTCGTGGATGACAGACGCCGCCAGCAGAATTTCCAGAAGGTCATGCGACGCTTCGTGCCCGCAGGGAGCGTCTTCTTCTTCGAAAGCAAGGGGCAAGCCCGCTGGAACAAGAAGTCCTTCACTGAGACCCCGCCTCGTGAAGGAAACTTTGGGCAGATCGGCTTCGGATGCGTAACTATCACGGGTTGGGACGGGGCATGAAATTCATCGGGAGGTGAGGAGCATGTTTGAGAAAGCGGCGATGCTATATCTCTACGTGGAGACCCCGCTCCATGCGGGGAGTGGGACGAGTCTGGGCATTGTGGACCTGCCCATCCAGCGCGAGCGCACAACCGGATATCCTATCATCCAAGCGTCGGGGCTGAAGGGGTGCTTACGGGATGTCGCTAAGGACGCACATAAGGTGAAGATTGTCTTCGGTCCCGAAACGACAGGGGCCAGCGAACACGCAGGTGCCCTTTCCGTCGGTGATGCCCGAACCCTGCTCTTCCCCGTGCGCTCATTGCTGGGCGTGTTCGCCTGGGTGACCAGCAAGGACGTGCTGGCGCGGTTCAAGCGGGATGCGCAGATGGCAGGTGTTTCCAACCTCTCTTGGGATCCTGCGGGGCCGGCTGATGAGAACAAAGCGCTTGTGGCTCCGGGCAATATCGTTTCCGCTGATGGCTGCATTGTCCTAGAAGAGTTCGCCTTCATCGCTCAGCAGAGCAACAGCGTTCAGGAGATCGCCAATTGGCTGAAAGATAACGCCTTACCCACGGGTAGCGAATACGACTACTGGCGTCAGTCTTTGCCGCAGCGACTGGTCATCCTGCCCGAGAATGCCTTTCGCGACTTCACCCAGTTCTCCACCGAGGTCATCAGCCGAATCCGTCTGGATGATGTAAAGAAGACGGTCGAGCGCGGTGCCCTCTGGTCGGAGGAACACCTCCCCACCGACACTTTGCTTTACTCAGTGCTGCTGGCGAGCAAGCCACGGGTGAAAGACGATGAGCTGCCCGATGACTGGAAGCAGGCAGCCGACAGAGCGGGAAAGGTGATGGAATTTGTGAAAGATTGCGTGGACGGAAAGCGGATACAACTGGGCGGCGATAGGACGGTGGGACGCGGGTTCGTCGCGGTGCGCGTACACGCGCTGACTCAAAGCGACCAAAAGCCGGGAGAAGCAGGAGGTGAGGGAGATGCCGAGCCTGCAACAGACACTTGACCAGAAGCGAGCGAAGCAAGCATGGGATGAAATCCAGAGCGTTATGAATCGTCCTGCTGACTTCAAGAAGAAGTATGGCAGCTTCGCCCGCCGGGTGCCGATGCTGGTGCTCACCAACGGCTTGGGGCAGACGCTGGCGTTCCTTTTCTCAAAGGCGAAATTTCAAGAGCAAAACCGAAGCGTGGAAGCCCAGGCCTACGGTGAACTCTTCCATCACCTCTCCAAATGGACGATGAGTCAAATCGCCCCCACTTCAAGCGATCAAACACTATTAGATTGGATACTCCGAGGCGATAGCGCGGCTTATCGTCGGGCCACGACAGAAGCGCTGGCGTATCTCACCTGGCTCAAGCGCTTCGCCGAGGCGGAACTACCGACGGAGGAGGGATGAGTTATGCGGTCCCAAAGTCCACGCCTACGAGGCGATGATCGTCCTCGCTCCCAGCAGCGGACAACCTATCCCCTTCCACATGACAGCCGCATCCTAGTGCACAGGCATATAAATCGCTGTCCCAACTACAGCCTGCGGATCGATAGATTGCTTCTCTGCAATGAACGGACCTGGGAACTGGCGAAACAAGCCAAAGAACGGCAAGGCGTCCGCACCTTCCAGGGCGAAGCGGCGCGCCTCATCGGCGCGCACAAAGCAAGATGGGAAGCTCTGCTTGCCAGTTGCCGCCAATGTGGGTATGAAGTGAAGTCGTTTTCCATGCGCACAGACGGTCGTGTCACTGTGGGATTGGGAGCCGAAAGTGTGTTGGAGACAAGTATCCGTCTGCATCGGGTCTACGGCTTTCCCATTATCCCCGGCAGTGCCCTCAAAGGTCTGGCACGATCATATGCGGAATTGGTGGAAGACAGGGACGAAAGTGATGAAACTTTTGCGGCTGTGTTCGGCAAATCACCGCCTGATGCCCGGGCAGGCCAGGTCATCTTCTTCGATGCCATCCCCGCGAATCCCGCCAATCTCAAGCTGGAATTAGACGTGATGAACCCCCATTACAGCCAATATTATCAGGGAGGCACCACACCACCTGCTGACTACCTGAACCCGGTGCCCGTCCCTTTCCTCACCATCGCTCCTGGCAGTGAGTTTCTGTTCGCCGTTGCTTCTCCCAATGAGGATTGGGCGCATCGGGCGCAAGCATGGCTGAAAGCAGGATTGCAAGAGATGGGCATTGGGGGGAAGACCACGGCGGGCTACGGACTGTGGAGATGAGCGAATGGGAGATGTGATGATCTGCCTTGTCGGAGAGCAGCCGGTGCCGAATCTCTTGCCCATTCGACATTGCAAGCCGTCAACCGCCGTGCTGGTCCATTCGGAACGGACCAAGCGGGTAAGCCACAACTTAGAGCGATTGCTCCGAGGGGAAACGTCAGTAATGCTATGGGAGGTCCCACCATATGACATTTCAGGCGCTCAGGAGAAGCTCTCCCATTATGTGTCCGAGCAGCAATGGCCGCTGGCCTCGGTGATCTTCAACTTGACGGGAGGCACGAAGACGATGGCCTTGGCCGCCTTCCACTTGGCCCAAGAGCACGGCTCTCCCCTCCTCTACCTGCAGAGCGAAGGGAGACAAAGCTTACTCCATCGCTATAGATGGGAAGGGAGGAGGCTTGTCCACCTCGAGTCCACCATCATCCAAGAGTCCCTAACCATTGACGACTACTTGAGAGCTCATGTAGGAGAGTATGGCCGTCGCAGGAGGAAGCCAGACCCTTACGAGCAGCTCATCTCCGATGCTTTACGAGTGCACGTCGATGAGATCATGGCCAACGTTGCCATCGATCCGAATATCGAAATTGACCTGGTAGTGCGGCGGGGCAATCAGGTCGGCGTGGTAGAGGTCACCGCAGGCAAAGCGGATAAGGAGAAGATCGATCAGCTTCATTCCGTCACGGGACGCGAGTTCCTCGGCACTTATACAAAACGCTTCCTCGTCGCCCGCCGAGCCCTCGAAGCTAATAATCGTTTACTGGCTCAAGCCTATGACATCAAGGTCATCGAAGAACTTGGGGATCTAGCGGGCGAAGCCAAGAATCGTCTCGTTCAAACGATAATTAAGGAGCTGGGAGGTTGACATGATCGTCCTCAACTTTGCCCATCCCCTAACCTCGGAGCACCTGGCTGCGATCGAAAGACTGACCGGGCAAACCGTAGAGCGTGTGCTCGATGTGAAAACACAGTTCGATTGGGGAAAACCCTTTAAGGAGCAGACGCGGGAGCTGGTCGAGCGCATCGGACTTTCCCCCGAGGAGTGGCAAACCACACCGCTTCTGGTCAACCTACCCAGCCTAAGTGTGATCGCCGCCCTCGTGCTGGCCGAGCTCCATGGCCGGATGGGATACTTCCCGCCTGTGATCCTGTTCAAACCAGCGTCTGAGGCTACGCCTCCCCGATTTGAAGTGATCGAAATCCTCAACCTACAAGAAGTGCGTGAGGAAGCGAGGAAGAGAAGATGATCCCTCATGTTCGCTTCCCTTGGAAGTAGGGCTTTGGGCTTGCGCAAGGAGGGCCAGCGGTTCCCTCCCCGCATTAAGGGCGGTTGGACGTTCCTTTGAGCATTCACCGAGGGTACAGACAATGGCGTTCGTGATGGGCTGGCCGCTGAGAAACGACCCCTGGCTGGATAGTGCCTTGGAGTTCTTCGGGGAATTAGCTGAACACATCGCCCGGCAGCATCCCCATGTCGCCGAGATCGAATGGGAACCAGATCAACTAGTGCTCACCCTCTATGAGCCTGAGCGCTTCGCGGAACTCCTCCACGACGAGATCCGCCAGAGGGCCCAGACCACCCTCTTCTACCTCTCGAAGGGGAAGAAGCAAGTCCTAAAGCCCTTCGTCGGCTTTAACCAACAGCCGCCAAATCAGCATCCCCCGCTCTATCAGGAGGAGAAGCGCCTCGCCTTCCTGAAAAGAGTGTTTCAGCCTGCCGCCGACACTAGCAGAGGCGCCACCGGCTGCCCCCTGTGTGGTCAAGAATTTAAGGGGGAAGCTCATAAGCTCACCCTCTCGGTCTACCCCTTCGTCACCAAGATCAAGTCGCTCTCGGGCATCCGCACCCGCTGGACCAAAGGGGCTCTCAAGGGGTTTGTGACCAACTCGCCGGTGTGCCCATCTTGCTACATGTTGGGAGCACTGGCCTGGATGGACGACGCCCTGCTCTATCTCTGCGATCTCGGCGGTCGGGACGGCACGGCGGTTATCCTGCTGCCCGCCCCTCCGCTCGGGAACCTGCTTCGCCTGCGGGAGCTCAAGGCCTATCGTTCCGGGCTCAAAGGGGGTGAGCGGCGCAGCAATGTGAGGTTCATTCGCAAAAGCGGCGAGGAGCAGGAAGTCCGTGATGGACGATTCTCCCTCCTTTTGGCCTTCTTAGAACGCGCCCTCCAAAATATCGCCCGAACCCTTCCCGGTGAAGATTGGGACCTCTTCTCGGAGGCGAAGAGGCGGGTCTCAGACGGCTGGCTCTTCATCACCATCCCGCAAGGGCGGCTCAAGAACGTCGTCTCCCATGACTTGGTGCTGGACGAACCCACCTTGCGCTTGCTGGTCAAGTTGGTGGAGCGGGGGATACTCCCTTATGCCCATCTTATCTCTGAGATCCGGCTTGCGGACGATCAGGGCCGCCCCCTGCGCGAGCCCGTCCCTGAGCTCCACGAGCTACTGGCCGAGGCCCTGCTGACCGACGATTTCGGGCGATTTGCCGGGGTCTTCCTCCCCAAGCCGCGCTACGGGCTGAGGTTCCCCTTCGCCATCGAAGGGGACTTGAAGACTTTAGTTGAGCTTTGGAGGTGGTCGGAAGTGGACCCTCAAGAACTGGAGGTGGTCAAGAAGGCCGGGCGGGCCTTGGCCGGGATCGCAGCCGGCCGCAAGCAGCCCGCGCTGCTCTACTCCCTGGAGCGGGTGCGCTCGCCCTCGGACCTCCTAGAAGTGCTCAAGGAAGGCGTCCATCGCCTGATCGGCTTGGAAGCGGAGGAGATGCGCTACATCTCCCTGGACGCCTTAGAACAGCTGACGGAGTTGGCTCACAAGACTTACGATACCAGGAAGTTTGAGGATCTTAAGAACACCTTGATCGTCTTCGCCGGCATCTCCTACGCCAAGGGCGTGATGGCCGGTTCTAAACCACAAGGGGGTGATAGCTGATGCGTGATGTTGCGGCCATCCAGATGGTCTGGCTGAGTCAGACGGGGCTTACAAACCTAAACAGCGGTGAAGGCGGAAGCAACCTCGTAGACATCAAGAAGTACCGTCATAACGGGCAGGAATATCCTTACGTGAGCGGCCAGGCGATGCGCTTCTACTTGAAGGAGGCCATCCGCAGGCATCTGAATCCCGGTGAAGCCTGCGTGGCCGACGAGCAGGGGGAGACCTGCGGCCGGATCGCCGAGTGCGTGCTCTGCGACCTCTTCGGCTTTATGACCACGCTGCCTGATGTGGGAGCCCTAACGCGCGTCTCGCCGGTGAAGGTCTCACCCGCTACGGGACAGATCCCCTTGCATGACTCGATGGTGAGCGACTTCCTCACCCGCCGCCATCGAGGCGTCCCCGAAGTGGAGGAGGGCGGGCTGCGCGGCGACATCGTCAACGTCGAGCTTTCCACCAACCTCTACAAGGCCGGTCTGTGCGTGGACGTCCGGAGGGTGGGCTTCGAGGAGGAACGGGTCCAGATCGCCGAACGCGCAGGGAAGAAGCCTAAACCCATCTTCAGCGTGGAGCTCAAAGAACACGTCCCATCCGGCGAGCGCGCCAGACGCATCAAACTGCTCCTGGACGCCATCAAAGACTTCAGCGACTACTCCAAGCAGGCCCGGCTCCTCACGGACTTCACCCCGGATCTTGTGCTGATCGCCTTGCAGGAGAACTACTCTCATAGATTGCAGAAGGCGCTGGAAGTAGAGTTAACCGACGGTGGAGTCCATCTGAACGTAGAGCGCCTCAAGCAAGTGCTGCAGGAGGTGCAGGAGGAGCTTGCGGAGATCGATAAGCGACTGGCTCTATGGGCGGGCATGTTAGATGGGGTTGTAGCCAACATAGATGAGGTTCGCCGTGCTCTTGAAGGAGCCAAAGTCCCGATCCTCACGCCACGGGAGGCGATCGGTGCCGCCGAACAAGCATTAGGGGTTTGAAGATGAGCGAGCTATACGGCTGCATTGCGGATTTGGAGATGCCCTACTTCGCCTGCTTCCGCAAACCGGCGAGCACCAGCGTCATCCTCACCTATCCTGTGCCGCCGTTTACAACCATCATAGGCTTGATCGCCAACGCCTTGGGCGTGCCCCGGCCGGCTTACACCCCGATGATCTCCTGGCTCCAGGAGACCTTGAGGCTTAACCTGCGGCCGCTCAAGCCCCTCGGCCGGCCCAACCGCGAGCTGGCCAAGATCCTCAAGCTGGTCGGTGAACCGCGCGAAGAACGCAAGCCGACTTCCTTCCCCTCCTCGCCGATGCACAAATACTTCCTCGCCCGCGCATCGTATCGGGTGTACTTGGCCGCTTCAGATCCGGATGAGATCGACGAAATCGCCGCTGCCCTCCGCCGACCGGCACGCCCCCTATACCTGGGACAGTCGGACGATCTGGTCATCGTGACGGTAAGTTGGCAGGGAGAGGCATTTGAGGTGGAGAGCGATCGGGCCTGGGGGCTTGTGCCAGGGGTCCACGAGGCCGAGGGCCAAAGGGTGGAAGTGCTCAAGCTCCCCTTGGCCTTCGAGGGCGAGCGGACCCTCAAATATACCCCCGTCGTGAGCCTGCCCGAGCGCTTCCCCCTCAAGCTGAAGGAGCCCATAGTTATGTGGCACTTCGGGGAAGAGACCGTCCCTCTCTTTCCCTTCGAGGAGGGAGGCCGTGAGTGAGCGCCCCTTGCTCGCCAAGCGGGTGGAGGTGAACGGGCGAGTTCGCTTCCAGACGCTAGAAGGCCATACCCGAGACGTCGTAAACTTGTTGGAGGCCCTATTAGACGGCCTGGAGCTGGAACCGTTTTGCCGCCGTTGGGAGCTGGAGCCCAAGCTCGTCCGCCGTGTGCTCTTCCTGATGGCCATCCTCCACGACGTCGGTAAAGCTACAAGGGCGTTCCAGCGGGCGATTCGAGAGGGGCGCCACCTGCTCGATGTCCCCCATGCCTTGGTGGCTCTGCCCGTCATCCATGAGTTGTGGAGGAGGAAAGACCTCCCCCGCTTGGGCGATCATCCCCTCCCTCTTATGGAGCTTCTGGTCATCGTAAGCCACCACTCCTTGCTCTACGATGGGCTCTATCAGACGGCGATCCGGGCCCATGCCCATCTGGACTTCTTGGGCGAGGCAGCCGAGCGCTTCCTGCAGGGTTTATTCTCCTGGGCGGCCGAGCGGCTCGATGAGCCTTCCCTACGAGAGGTTCCCCCGCTGCCATTTGAGGAGTGGAACCGTTGGGAATTGAGGAGGTGTGCGGAGGCCCTAAAGCGCCTTCGGGAACTCTCCGAGAAGCCCAAAGCTGAAAGGCACCCAGTTCATCTGAAGGCCCTATATAGCTTCCTCCTGGCCAAGCTTAAGCTGGCGGATCACTGGGCCAGTCGCCACTTCGCCGAAGTCGCTCCTGCCCTCGAAGAGGAGATCCTAGGAGCCTTGGGGCCATCACCCCCGCCTTGGGCTTGGCCGGAGGATGCCGAGGCCCGCGTTCGGGCTCGCCTCTCGCCACCTCATCCCTTCCAGGAGGAGCTGGCCCGAACCGAAGCTCCCCGGGTGGTGCTGATGGCCCCCTGCGGCCGGGGCAAGACCGAAGGGGCACTCCTTTGGTTCTTCAACCAGCGCCAACGCGGCCGCTGCAGCCGCTTGATCCTGGCCATGCCTACGCAGGTCACCTCCAACGCCATGCGGGCGCGTCTGGCCGAACTCCTCGGAGAAGAGGTCGTCGGGCTCTATCATGGGCGTAGTTCCCTGGAGCATCGCGAGCTGCTGCGCCTCAGGCTGGCCGAAGAAGGCATGGGAGGGGATGATCTAGACCCCGATGTGGAGAGGGAGCTTGTCCGCAGCGAGAACTTCTGGGGTGAGGTCTTCGCCAAGCCGATCACCATAACCACCGTGGATCACCTGCTCTATACGTTCGTGCATGGCTTCCGCCAGGCGGACTTCGCCTTGGGAAACGTCCAGACGGCCGCGATCGTCTTCGACGAGGTGCATTACTACGACCGGAGGATGTTGGCCGAGCTAAGAGAGCTCTTCAGGCTGCTCCGGCTGATGGAGGTCCCTCATCTTTTGATGAGCGGCACCTTGCCTGAGTTTCTGATCCGCGAGGCCGGGCTGGATGACTACACTAAGGTCACAGACGAGGAGGGGTTGAGCTTTCAGCCCTTTGTGCTGTGCAGACGCAGCGCGCCCCTATTTCTGAAGGTGAAGGAAGAGGGGATTCTATCGTGGCATCCTGACCCGGCAGCAGTGGAAGAGGTCCTAGCGGGATATGAGCGTGGCCTGGTGCAGTTTGTGATCGTCAATACCGTCCGGAAGGCTCAGGCCTTCTATCGTGCACTTCGGGAGAGGCTCGGGCCTGAAGCCGCAACTGAGCACCTCTTCTGCCTTCACTCCCGATTCTGCTACGTCCACCGCCGGGAGCGGGAGCGCAGGGTGCTCGAGCTGCTTCGCGAGGGCAAGCGCCCCTTGATCCTGGTGGCCACTCAGGTGATCGAGGTGAGCCTGGATATCAGTTGTGATCGAATGCTCACGGAGCTGGCCCCGATCGATGCCCTCGGCCAGCGGGCAGGCCGCCTCCACCGCGGAGCCTCCCAACCTGACGGCTACGAGCTGCTGGTGTTCACTATAGAGGATCCCCAGCCCTACTTGGTCCCCCATGGGAAGGAACCCTTGCCCGAGTTGGCCAGCACCTGGAAGTCTTTACTTGATGAGAAGCCCATATCTTATAGCTGGCTACATGAACGTTGTAATGAGGTATACGCGGATACCACCCTGAAGATGGCTCAGCTCGACCGCCTCTTCGCAGAGTGCACCCTCTTCGGCCCCAACTACGATGAGGTGCGCTTCAGCGAGGAGGAGGGCAAGATCTTCAGGCCGCGCGAGATCGTGATGCCCACCATCGATGTGATCCCACAAGCGGTGCTCGAAGAGTTGGGCCACGAAGGGTGTAACCCCCTTTATCTGGCTCCGGTGCCGAGCTGGTGGGTAGGGAAGTCGAATCGGGAGAAGCTCGGGCTCTTCTCCGTGCATGAAGTGAGGAATCGCCCTTGGCTCATCTGCCATGTGTCTTATAGCGCGGAGTTGGGCTTCGAAGAGGAAGGGCTGAGCGCTCCCCCTTTGGGAGCCTGGATTGAGTAGCTGATAGGGAAGATGGACGAAGGGCTGCCCGGCTTGCCCATCCGAGGGATAGAGGTCAACTACTATGTGGTCTGTTCGCGCAAGTGCTGGTGGTTCCAGCGCAAACTGGAACAAGAGAAGGGATTTGAGCTGGTGGAGCTGGGCCGGTTGACCCATGAGCAGAGCTTCACCCGCCAGATCCAAAAGGGCATCGACATCGAGGGCTTCGTGCGCCTGGATTTCGTCGAAGAGGGCATCGTCCATGAGGTCAAGCACGGCAGGAGGATGGAACGCGCCCATAAGCTCCAGCTCCTCTATTACTTGTATCTGCTGCGCCAGCGCGGGGTCGAGACCAAGGGGGTCCTCCACTTCCCCCGCCAGCGCCGCCGGCAGGTAGTAGAGCTCACTCCAGAGGGGGAGCGTGAACTTGAAACCGTGTTGAAGGAAATCCAAGACATTCGAGCAATGCAATCGCCTCCTTCCATGCCTGAACGCAGGGCGATCTGTCGGTCCTGTGCTTATGAAGAGCTTTGCTGGTGTGATACCCCAGCGGAGGGAGAGCTGTCAGAATGAAACGCACTTTGTATCTTATGACCAGCGGGAGACTCCGGCGCAAACAGAACACCCTCGTTTTAGAAAGCCTGTCTGAGGATGGAAGTCCAAAGCGAAAATATTTCCCGATCGAACAGGTGGGGGAGATTTATGCTTTTGGCGAATTGGAGCTGAACAAGCGCCTCCTTGAATTTCTGGGGAAAAATGAGATTCTACTGCACTTTTTCAACCGCTACGGCTATTACGTGGGAAGCTTTTACCCACGGGAACACTACAACTCCGGCTATATGATTCTCAAACAGGCTGAGCATTACTTGGACTATGACCAACGAATCAGCCTGGCCAGGATGTTCGTTCGCGGCGCGCTTCAAAACCTCTTGCAAGTGCTCAAGTATTACCGCAATCGCGGGCTGGACAAAGAGCTGTCTCCCATTTCCCAAGCTGTTGAAGCACACCTCGGTCGTCTGGCTGCCCTTTCCTCCATTGAACAGCTCATGCAGGCAGAAGGGCAAGCCCGCGAAGCCTACTACCCAGCCTTCGATCTGATCCTGGAAAACGAAGATTTTGCATTCAAGGAAAGGACTCGCCGTCCCCCACGCAACCGACTCAACGCGCTCCTCTCTTTCGGCAACACCCTACTCTACACCGCTGTCCTCAGCGAGATCTACAAGACCCATCTCGACCCCAGGATTGGATTCTTGCACGCCACTAACTTCCGACGTTTCACGCTCAACCTCGATGTAGCAGAGGTGTTCAAACCGATCCTCGTGGACAGACTGATCCTTTCCTTGATCCAGAAAGGTCAGATAAAGGCTGGGCATTTCACTCGCGAGCTAGGGGGGCTCTACCTCAAGGAAAACGCGCGCCGGGTTTTCTTGGAAGCCTGGGAGAACAGAATGGCCACCACGCTCTATCACCGGGGACTCAAACGCAACGTTTCTTACAGAACTTTGATAAGGCTTGAACTTTACAAGCTGGAAAAGCATCTAATTGGCGAGAAAGAGTACGCCCCTTTCAAGAGCAGGTGGTAGGGGATGTATGTGATCCTGGTGTATGACGTGAACGTGGCTCGAGTCAATCGAGTGTTGAAGGTAGGCCGGCGGTATTTAACTTGGGTTCAGAACTCGGTGTTGGAGGGCGAACTAACTTGGGCCCAGCTGGAAAAGCTAAAGGGAGAACTCAAAAGGGCGATGGACGAGGAAGAAGATAGTGTGCTCCTTTATGTGCTCCGCACGGACAAGTGGTTGGAACGGGAGCAGCTGGGGAGGCCAAAAGGGGAGCCCGAATGGATGGTGTGAATGTCGTCACCGGGCAGTAGCGCGAATTTTGCGAGGGGGCGACGACGCCCGGGCGAGGAAGCTTCTACGTTGTCCAAAAGTGGCAGACTGGCTATCCTAAGGTCGGGCGGAGCCGATCTTTGACAAGTGGACATTTGGAGAGAGTCGCTTTGCCGTGGAGCACATTTTGGTTTTGAGCCTACCTATCAGGGATTGAAACAGTTGATAACATGCGGGGTTAGGTTTTCTATCCTCAGTTTTGAGCCTACCTATCAGGGATTGAAACGCTCTTGAACAATACTGGAATGACTTTCTGTACACAGTTTTGAGCCTACCTATCAGGGATTGAAACTTTCTAGTGACGTTGCCGTACCCCCAGTTCCAGGCAGCGTTTTGAGCCTACCTATCAGGGATTGAAACCTGCTAGGGTAATGCTCAACGACGACGACGTGTATCGTTTTGAGCCTACCTATCAGGGATTGAAACGTCAGGGCATGCCTCCGCCACAACCCGGGATACCACGTTTTGAGCCTACCTATCAGGGATTGAAACAGTTTGTAATTGCCGCCGAACCCCGCCGTCCGGCCAGTTTTGAGCCTACCTATCAGGGATTGAAACGCGTACTTTTTGGCCAGTTGTAAGGCTTCATCAGAAGTTTTGAGCCTACCTATCAGGGATTGAAACGAGCTGTACGGGATCATTTCGGTTCGGCGGTTCGCCGGTTTTGAGCCTACCTATCAGGGATTGAAACCCAACTCGGGGAGCTGGGCTTTAATGACAGTCCACGTTTTGAGCCTACCTATCAGGGATTGAAACGTGGTTGGAACTCGGAGTACAGGGTTACCAGTCCTTGTTTTGAGCCTACCTATCAGGGATTGAAACGCTTCTGGGGGGAGGTAGAAAAGCATCACCTCCCCCGTTTTGAGCCTACCTATCAGGGATTGAAACCCCAAGGCTAGAGCCCTCTGGCAGTCTTGGTTAGAGGTTTTGAGCCTACCTATCAGGGATTGAAACGACCGCGCGGGTGGTGGTGGAGTAATGGGCCAAAGGTTTTGAGCCTACCTATCAGGGATTGAAACCCCCCAACTCCCCGAGCTGGGCTTTGACCGTGGTCCGTTTTGAGCCTACCTATCAGGGATTGAAACGCGATGAGCCCGTGCCCCTCGCCGAACTCCACCCCGTTTTGAGCCTACCTATCAGGGATTGAAACGGTTGTTTGTGTTCCCTCGGGGGGCGCTTCGCCAGCGTTTTGAGCCTACCTATCAGGGATTGAAACAACGCTGCGGGCATTCAGTTTTTTGCAGAGCTCGTCGTTTTGAGCCTACCTATCAGGGATTGAAACCTTGGCGTTTTCGATTACCCAATCGCGGCGGCAGGGTTTTGAGCCTACCTATCAGGGATTGAAACAGAGACCGGCCCGGGGGGTTACACCCCTGAGCCAGAGTTTTGAGCCTACCTATCAGGGATTGAAACCGAGTACGGGCCGGTGTTCCCGGCCCCCGACTCCGAGTTTTGAGCCTACCTATCAGGGATTGAAACGGGAACTCGATATTTGGGCGGCATCAGCCGCAATTGTTTTGAGCCTACCTATCAGGGATTGAAACTGTAGTGCTGGCGATAAAAGACCCGCGGTCCATTGGTTTTGAGCCTACCTATCAGGGATTGAAACGAAAGGGGATCATGAGGGGTTCGGTGGTGGTGGCAGGTTTTGAGCCTACCTATCAGGGATTGAAACGACTCTGGGGGAAGATAGAACAGCACCACTTCCCCGTTTTGAGCCTACCTATCAGGGATTGAAACAAGGCCAGGACGGCCTGGGGGAGTTGGCTGGAAAGGGTTTTGAGCCTACCTATCAGGGATTGAAACGCGGCCTGCCCCGCACTAGTGGGGCAAATCAAGAGTTTTGAGCCTACCTATCAGGGATTGAAACGGGTTTCTTGGCAGTCCTGGCTTGAAAGGACTGCCGTTTTGAGCCTACCTATCAGGGATTGAAACGGGCCTCCCGTTCTGTGGGGAACACGTGGTAGTCCAGTTTTGAGCCTACCTATCAGGGATTGAAACTAATCACTGCCCGATCGCCGCCACACTGCCTGCAGCGTTTTGAGCCTACCTATCAGGGATTGAAACCAGCGCCAGGCTGCGGGCCGGCCGCCGGGGCTCAGCGTTTTGAGCCTACCTATCAGGGATTGAAACGATGCGCTATAATGGCTGTGCCGCCCGTGCGGCCTGGTTTTGAGCCTACCTATCAGGGATTGAAACCAATTACAAACTCGGTAATTGCGGCTGACGTAGCCCGTTTTGAGCCTACCTATCAGGGATTGAAACAGCTGTACGGGATTCTGTCGGTTCGGCGGTTCGCCGGTTTTGAGCCTACCTATCAGGGATTGAAACAAGCAAACGGGCAGGAAAGCGGGTCCTGCTCGCCTGGTTTTGAGCCTACCTATCAGGGATTGAAACTGTGAACCCAATCGGCACCCCCAACACGGTTCCAGGGTTTTGAGCCTACCTATCAGGGATTGAAACCGAGGAAGTGCGGAGGTACGTGCGCGGGCCATTGCGGTTTTGAGCCTACCTATCAGGGATTGAAACGATCATCGGGGACCACAAGGTCTCCCCGATCAGGGGTTTTGAGCCTACCTATCAGGGATTGAAACCTCGTGTGGAACGAGCAGGACGCGGATATGTTGGGCGTTTTGAGCCTACCTATCAGGGATTGAAACGTCTCTGGGGGAAGGTAGAAAAGCATCACCTCCCCGTTTTGAGCCTACCTATCAGGGATTGAAACGAGGCCGATAGGAAGGGCGAAATCTCTATCGCCTCCGGTTTTGAGCCTACCTATCAGGGATTGAAACTCTTGAAGATGGAGGCAAAGGAGGCAAAGGAGGGATGGTTTTGAGCCTACCTATCAGGGATTGAAACGTCGGTTCGGCGGTTCGCCGTGCGCGCCACGCGCGCGTTTTGAGCCTACCTATCAGGGATTGAAACGCACCTCGATGCGTAGGTCCCGAACCCCCTTCCCGAGTTTTGAGCCTACCTATCAGGGATTGAAACCTGCTAGGGTAGAATTCAACAACAACAACGTGTATCGTTTTGAGCCTACCTATCAGGGATTGAAACTACAGCTCGGGATTCTTGGCCCGCAACGCCAAGCTGGTTTTGAGCCTACCTATCAGGGATTGAAACGGTGGCGGGGTGACTATTGCCTCCGTCCTGAAGATGTTTTGAGCCTACCTATCAGGGATTGAAACACCTAGCCGGTTCCAGCCGTGAAGCCAGGCAATGTCCGTTTTGAGCCTACCTATCAGGGATTGAAACACAGAAGGCCGTAGGCTCCCCCTCGCACCACTGCCGGTTTTGAGCCTACCTATCAGGGATTGAAACGTTGGGCGGCATCTTTGATGCCGCCCATGTTTTGTGGTTTTGAGCCTACCTATCAGGGATTGAAACACGCATTCCAAACTCGCTAGGATTAGCTACCACAGGGTTTTGAGCCTACCTATCAGGGATTGAAACATCTCTGGGGGAAGGTAGAAAAGCACCACTTCCCCCGTTTTGAGCCTACCTATCAGGGATTGAAACGGATCAGCGAGTTTGTGGTGGCCGCTGAGCCCCGGCGTTTTGAGCCTACCTATCAGGGATTGAAACATCGCCACCACACTGCCTGCAGCGGCGGATAGATAGTTTTGAGCCTACCTATCAGGGATTGAAACACGTAGCCCAGATATCGAGTTCCCGGGCTGTCCTTGTTTTGAGCCTACCTATCAGGGATTGAAACGGTGAACCCAATCGGCACCCCCAACACGGTTCCAGGTTTTGAGCCTACCTATCAGGGATTGAAACGATCATCGGGGACCACTAGGTCTCCCCGATCAGGGCAGTTTTGAGCCTACCTATCAGGGATTGAAACCTATCTCGTGGTCGAAGAGAAGCGAGGCGCGCCCCTGTTTTGAGCCTACCTATCAGGGATTGAAACAGTGAGGACCTCGATTCTTCCACGGACCTCCTCTATCGTTTTGAGCCTACCTATCAGGGATTGAAACAGCTTTATGGCATCATATCCGTCAGACGGTTCGCCGGTTTTGAGCCTACCTATCAGGGATTGAAACCAAAGCTCTAAGGATCGCCCCTATCTCATAAGTAAGGTTTTGAGCCTACCTATCAGGGATTGAAACGAAGCTGATAGGGGGGGTAGTCTCTCGATTGCTTCCAGTTTTGAGCCTACCTATCAGGGATTGAAACTCCGGGACGGGTGCACCAGGAAGCTGGCTAAGCTTTGTTTTGAGCCTACCTATCAGGGATTGAAACGGTTGATAACGTGCGGGGTTAGGTTTTCTATCCTCGTTTTGAGCCTACCTATCAGGGATTGAAACTACATCTGGGGATTCTTGGCCCGCAAGGCCAAGCTGGTTTTGAGCCTACCTATCAGGGATTGAAACTCTTCAGGATGGAGGCAATAGTTGCCCCCCCGTCCCGTTTTGAGCCTACCTATCAGGGATTGAAACCGAGCTAGGACGGCCTGGCAGTCCTGGCTTGAGAGGGTTTTGAGCCTACCTATCAGGGATTGAAACACACTTCTTTCATCTTCCCAATCACCTTTTCCCACTGTTTTGAGCCTACCTATCAGGGATTGAAACCACGACGAGCGCATCAAGTACATGCAGTACCTCGAGTTTTGAGCCTACCTATCAGGGATTGAAACGTCCTCGGGGAGCATGTGGAAGAACTTCCGCGGCCGTTTTGAGCCTACCTATCAGGGATTGAAACTTTCCTGCCAGTCGTCTCTCTCGATCTCCGGCATGCGTTTTGAGCCTACCTATCAGGGATTGAAACGGTGGCCGCGATCGCTGCGGCCACGTGGTACTGCTTGTTTTGAGCCTACCTATCAGGGATTGAAACCGGTGCCCGCGCCGCCCTCGGGTTTGCCGATCGAGGGTTTTGAGCCTACCTATCAGGGATTGAAACAAGTGGTGGGTAGAAATTCTACGTTCTCAAGGGTATGTTTTGAGCCTACCTATCAGGGATTGAAACTGCTGTTAATTGCGCATCCTTCAAGCAGTACTCCACGTTTTGAGCCTACCTATCAGGGATTGAAACGTCAAACCACGAAAGCGTTGGATGCGGAAAAGGATAGTTTTGAGCCTACCTATCAGGGATTGAAACGGGAACTCCATCGGCTCTATTTGGCACTGAAGGACAGTTTTGAGCCTACCTATCAGGGATTGAAACACAGAGATGATCTGTATCCACGAAGCCCAGGTATCTAGTTTTGAGCCTACCTATCAGGGATTGAAACCTTCATATACTTTGATCATGGTCTCCTCCTTTCTCGGTTTTGAGCCTACCTATCAGGGATTGAAACTCGTCCAGCCTGGCGTAGCTAACACCGGGTTGGTACGTTTTGAGCCTACCTATCAGGGATTGAAACGCGGAGCGGCTTTAGGAAGATCGCCCTGGCCTACCGGGTTTTGAGCCTACCTATCAGGGATTGAAACGTCGTTTTCGTCCCGAACCCGCTCCGTCTCGAAAACCGTTTTGAGCCTACCTATCAGGGATTGAAACCTCCCCGAGCTGGGGGAGGTGGTGCTCTTCTACCTCCCCGTTTTGAGCCTACCTATCAGGGATTGAAACAGAATCCCCAAATTTACGGTATCATTTCGGTTCGGCGTTTTGAGCCTACCTATCAGGGATTGAAACGACTTCCAGCAACTGTCCTACAGCGACCGGAGCCCCGTTTTGAGCCTACCTATCAGGGATTGAAACTCAATTTCAGGACAACGTCCATTACTCCCTGGAAAACGTTTTGAGCCTACCTATCAGGGATTGAAACCTTTATGCTCTCGGTAGGTTTACTGTTCTCAATAGCGTTTTGAGCCTACCTATCAGGGATTGAAACAATCGCAATTGGGAGAATGCTTTTCACGTCCTTAGCGTTTTGAGCCTACCTATCAGGGATTGAAACTGGAGCCCGGAACATTTGAGCGCGGCATGATAGAGGTTTTGAGCCTACCTATCAGGGATTGAAACATGCATTACGGAGGTGGGATGGTATAGTAATGATAGAGTTTTGAGCCTACCTATCAGGGATTGAAACGTCGGCCATGTGCGGGTGGTGTTCGGGAAGGAGGTTGTTTTGAGCCTACCTATCAGGGATTGAAACTTCTCCTCAGCCGTCAGTCCCTGTCACCGCCGGGCCAGTTTTGAGCCTACCTATCAGGGATTGAAACTCAGGGCATGCCTCCGCTACAACCCGAGAAACCACGTTTTGAGCCTACCTATCAGGGATTGAAACATGTTTTGTGCCCACCGCGAGCCAGGACGGCCTGGCGTTTTGAGCCTACCTATCAGGGATTGAAACATCGCCACCGCATTCCTTGCAGCGGCGGACGAATAGTTTTGAGCCTACCTATCAGGGATTGAAACCACGGTTCCCACCAGTGGTTCCCCGTCTTCGAGGTCGTTTTGAGCCTACCTATCAGGGATTGAAACATACGAGATCGTCACCGGGCACTGCCGCTACCTCGCGTTTTGAGCCTACCTATCAGGGATTGAAACTTAGTTCAGCGGACTTGAAGGGCACGCCACTTCGCCTCGTTTTGAGCCTACCTATCAGGGATTGAAACAAAGCTAGAACGGCCTGGGGGAGCTGGTTAGAGAAGGTTTTGAGCCTACCTATCAGGGATTGAAACACACATGGGCGGCATCAAAAAGGCCGCCCATCAGATCGTTTTGAGCCTACCTATCAGGGATTGAAACTTTGGCCACTGCTAGAGTCACCACTGCCCGGCCTTGGTTTTGAGCCTACCTATCAGGGATTGAAACGAGTGAAGAGGAAGTTTCCTATAGTGCACTTTGTGGGTTTTGAGCCTACCTATCAGGGATTGAAACCTCCCTCCTTTGCCTCCATCTTCAGGATGGAGGCGAGTTTTGAGCCTACCTATCAGGGATTGAAACAAAAATCACCATATAAGAGAAAACGGACCTAAAATCGTTTTGAGCCTACCTATCAGGGATTGAAACTAGGGAGGCTAAGACGGGACGGCGGTGGAGACCAAACGTTTTGAGCCTACCTATCAGGGATTGAAACCTCCTTCACGGTATACTTCCTTCACTGCTGCCAACGGTTTTGAGCCTACCTATCAGGGATTGAAACCTTCCATGAGGAGCTCTGGTGCCCCAAGGGCATCCCGTTTTGAGCCTACCTATCAGGGATTGAAACTTTCAATAATGTTTGATATTGTGCTAGGGGAGCTAGTTTTGAGCCTACCTATCAGGGATTGAAACGGAAGCGGAGGGTTTCCTCGGCGGATCCCAAGCACGGTTTTGAGCCTACCTATCAGGGATTGAAACTCGGCAACGTGTACTTGCCGCCCCCCAGACTCCCCCGTTTTGAGCCTACCTATCAGGGATTGAAACAGCAATTCCTTTTCAGTTGCATCCATTGATATACCGTTTTGAGCCTACCTATCAGGGATTGAAACCGTTTTCGACGCGGCCCATGTTCTGTCCCCCCCCAGTTTTGAGCCTACCTATCAGGGATTGAAACAGAACCCGGAGCTGTATTCCATTATCTCGGTCAGACGTTTTGAGCCTACCTATCAGGGATTGAAACCTGTACCCCTCGGCTCCTTCCCCCCTCAAAAGTAGGGTTTTGAGCCTACCTATCAGGGATTGAAACCTCTAAACAAGGTAACGATATGAGGTGTGAGGTTTAGTTTTGAGCCTACCTATCAGGGATTGAAACCAGCAAGCTGTCGCCATCCTCGCCAAGCATGGCCTAGTTTTGAGCCTACCTATCAGGGATTGAAACGCCCCTGGTCCCATACGAGGATGATGTGATCCAAAACCGTTTTGAGCCTACCTATCAGGGATTGAAACATGGAAGCTCGGACTCGAAGCACAGCGTCAATGGTCGTTTTGAGCCTACCTATCAGGGATTGAAACTATGGATTGGGGTGAATACCTCGCCAAAGAATTTACAGTTTTGAGCCTACCTATCAGGGATTGAAACCTCCACGGCCCATTTCGTGGAGTGGGCCGAACAAGGTTTTGAGCCTACCTATCAGGGATTGAAACTCGGGATATGTAAGGTGCCACTGTCGGGGCTCATAGGTTTTGAGCCTACCTATCAGGGATTGAAACGCTCCCTAGCCAGCCGCTCAAGCCAGGACTGCCAGGTTTTGAGCCTACCTATCAGGGATTGAAACAAGTTTGGCACTTAGAGCCAAAAATCCAGAGCTATGTTTTGAGCCTACCTATCAGGGATTGAAACCTCCTCTTCCCGGGCAAGGAACCGCCGCACAAGTTCAGTTTTGAGCCTACCTATCAGGGATTGAAACGGAAGCATTGTGTCCCCAGCTCCACGCGCGCGATGAGGTTTTGAGCCTACCTATCAGGGATTGAAACTATATTCACTCAGCTCCCCCGCAGGCGAGATAACAAGTTTTGAGCCTACCTATCAGGGATTGAAACGCGGTTGGTGCGATCACCGGCCCACCGAAACCATCGTTTTGAGCCTACCTATCAGGGATTGAAACGTCATCAAAATTTCGGATCTTTTCCTCCCGCCCATCGTTTTGAGCCTACCTATCAGGGATTGAAACTTTTGACATGGGCGATGCCCTTGAGCTCGCCTTGGCGTTTTGAGCCTACCTATCAGGGATTGAAACTTTCCCCGCGGGGAGCACGTAGACTATTACGTGTTCGTTTTGAGCCTACCTATCAGGGATTGAAACACTGGCCCGGGCCGTGAGAGAGTGGGGGTTCCTCGCTGTCCTGGAACCTGGCGGCTTTCGTGAATTCCCCTGCTAGGCCGGGGGAAGTCCCCCGGACCCCCTTGGTGAAAGCCCCCGGCGTAGCCGGCCCGGGCTACCTTGGCTTGGTGAAGAACCCTACTTTCCAGCAAACCTCCATGCACCGAAAGGGACGATCTCAGGGGTGGGTCACCATCTTTTGGCGCATTTTCTATAGCTCTTGACTTGGGACCCTCCGCTGGCGATGTGCAGATGATCTCCCACGCCTAAACTAGAGTGCGAAAATTTCAGGCCCTCCCGCTTCAAGCTCTCTCACCGGGGGGCAATCCAGACTTCAGGGAAACAGCCGGTAAAATGTGGACTCAGTATCGAAACCGGCGCCGCTACAAGGAGGGGAGATGTTGAAAGAGGTCGTGATCACCACTGCCAGCCCAGAGGAGGCGGTGGACATCACCCAAGAGGTCCAGCGGGCCATCGCCGAGACCGGGCTCCAGGAGGGGTTCATTTTCATCTACGTGCCCCACAGCACCGCCGCGGTGAGCATCCACGGCCGGCTGCGGGAAGGAGAAGGCCCCAAACTGGAGCGGATGCTGAAAACTGCCTACCCGGAGGGGGACGCCCCTGGGGCCACCCGGGCTGCCTTCGTCGCCCCCACCGAGGTGGGGATCATAAAAGACGGCCGCATGCTCCTGGGGGAAGATCAGCGCATCTATCTCTACGAATTCGCCGGCCCGGCCACCCGCAAGGTGTACCTCTACATCGGGGCCTAAGGACAGAGGGCGAATAGCAGGTCGCGGGTGAGGTACAGCCGAAACAGGCGGCCAGCGTCTCCCCCAAGCGGGGAAAGCTCCAACACCAAATCTTTCCCCTCTGCCCACCCCTTCACCACCGTGAAGGCCACCTGGGAATAAGGGGCCTGGGCTTGCCAGCTCCAGCCCTCCTCGGCCAGCCGCCGGCGGTGGGGGAGGTCAGCCGCCGCCCATTCTTCCCGGGGGAAGGTGAAGATCGCTTGGCTTTGCAGGACTCCGCCGGAAATCCAATACCCCAGCCCCAACCCCAAATAAGGATGGAGCTCTCCGCTCACCTCGGCCAGTTCCAACAGTTCCTCGTAGACCGGGGGAGAGGTGTGCTGGCGGAACAAGTTCTCCTGGGCCACCAGGGCGAAGGGCAAACATACCCGGGGGCCCACCACCAGGATGCCGGAAAGGGACCCAGCCAGCCGGGCAGCCAGGGCCCGGGCCGCCTCCTCCTCCCCCAAGCTGGGGAAGCGACCGGCCAAAGTAAACAGGAGGGGGGTCAGCATCTGCGGGGAGCTAGACAGGAAAAGAAGAGATCTTTCGGGAAGCAAGGCCGCGTTCAGGATGGCCAGGTCCGTGGCCAAAAGCCAGTCCGCCCTCTCAAAGGGGTGGGTGAACAAAATGGCCTCCCCTTGGGCGGCTTCCGCAAACCCGCGCTCCCGGAACCTGGCTGCCAGCCCTGCAAAATCGAATCCCGCCTTGAACTTGATCAGGTGAACCGGGGACATGTCCCCCCACAGCAGGGTGGCCTCCCACTCTAGATCACGGGGGTCCCAACCCCAGGTGGGGGCGTGGGTGGCCATCCTCTCCCAGGCGAAGGCCGCGGTCACGGAGAAGCTTTGCCCCACCCTCTGCAAGAACGGCCCGAGCTCCAGGGGGCCCACCAGGGTCCGGATCGCTGCCCAGTGGGTGAAGGCGACCTCGGTGTGGGCCGCCCCTCCCGGCAGCATCCCCAGCACCTCCGAGATGGGGCTGGCTGCCCCCACCACGCCCACCAATAACGCGATGGCTATTGCTCTGGTGACCATGACTTCAGCCTACCGCACCGGGGGGAGGTTGGCAAGGGTTTCGGCGCATGGCCCAGGCCCGTAGCTCTGCGGTGCTCTGGCAGCCAAGTTTTCTTTTAAGTTTTTCTAGGTGACTCTCCACTGTTTTTACTGAAATCCCCAGTTTATCTGCCAAAGCGCGGTTGGAGAGCCCGGACGCCAAACCCCGTACCAATTCCTCTTCCCGGGGGGAGAGCCTGGGGAGCTGGGGGAAGTGGGACCCTCCCCGGCCACAGGCGACGATGGCTTGGATCAGCTCTCCCGGGGAGCAGGTTTTGGCGAGGTACCCGGCGGCCCCGGCGCGGGCGGCTTCCCGCGCCAACAGGGGGTCGTCCAGGGCGGTGAGCACCACCACCCGGGCTTGGGGGGCCACTTCCCGCAGGCGCGCCAGGGGGGCCAGTCCCCCGCCCGGCATGGCCAAATCCCACAGGATGAGGTCCGGCTGAAGTTCCCCGGCCAGCTTCAGCCCTTCCTCGCCTGTCCGGGCCCAGCCAACCAGCTTGGCCCCGGCCCGCCCCAACAGGCGCCCCAGCCCCTCCCGCACCAGGGGGTGGTCGTCCACCAACAGCACCCGCACCATGGCCACATGGTGCCCCACGTGGCCGGGGAAGTCACGGGGCCGGCCCCAAAATGGGCGCTGTGAGGGCGAAAGAGTGCTTGTGGTCTTAATTTCCCTCCCGGGTATTGACTAAGCCCTCCCGGGGTGCTATAGTTCTTTCAAGCGTTTGCAATGGAGGTAATCGCACACCGCGGCGCATCGTATTACGCCCCCGACAACAGTCGGGCCGCCCTCCAGCTCGCCTGGCAGTTGGGGGCCGATCGGGTGGAGATGGACGTGCGGGTCTCCGCCGATGGGGTTCCCTTCTTGTATCACGAAGCCCAGTTGCCGTTCCTACCGGCTAATCCCCGCCCGGTGAACCAACTACGCTGGACCCAACTCAAAAAACTTCCCCTCCCTCACGGAGAACCCCCCTTGACCTTGGAGGAGGCCCTGGAGTTGTTGCGGGGGAAGGTGCCGGTTTATGTGGACGTAAAAGACCCCGCGGCTATGGACCCGGTGGCGGGAACCCTGCGCGGGTTTGAGGAGGCCATCGTCGGCTGCCGATACCCAGATGCCCTCCTCAGATTCAGCTCTAGCTGCTCCCACCTCCCCACCTCACTCCAGCTCAAAGAGCCAGATCCCACGGCGATCACCACCGCCCGCGGATGCGGGGCCAAATTTGTCCATCTGTGTTGGGAGAGGCTGCCCAATCCCTGGGAGGCAATCGGGCCGCGGGAAGTGGACCGACTTCGGGCTGCAGGCTTTGAGGTGATCCTGTGGCAGGAGGACCGAGCGTGGGTCCTGCGCCGCCTGGCCCGGCTGGACGTGTTCGGGGTGTGCACCAACGCCCCTGATCGGGCCCGGAAGGCTCTGGGGTTAGAACCCCCCACCCTTGTCTCAGAGGCGGGAGATGCTTAAAATAAAGAAGGAGCTGGGGCAAACGGCTTACTTGCGGCTATCAAACTTCTACCTTCACTCCTTGAGGAAGGGGGTGATATCCGGAAGCAAGCAAGCTGGAGTCAAACAATTCTAGTCGAAAAAGGAGGTAGAGTATGAAGCGGTGGCTGGCAGTAGCGCTGATTATAGGACTGGTGGCAGGTGGGCTTGTCGGTTGGGCTCAGGATGAGCAAGAGGTACTCCTGACGGTCCGCTGTCGGGCCAAGCCCCCCATGGAGAACTGGCGGGGCGACAACTTCATCGAGGCGGCAAACGCCTTCAACGCCGCCATGGCCGCGGTGGGGAACCCCCTGCGGGTGGCAGTGGAGATCATTCAGGACAACATCGGCTGGGGAGACTACGTGACCGAGTTCGTGCTCGGCTTCCAGGCCGGTGAGGCATATGACATCTGGCTGTCTGGGCACGAGTACATCGGGGCCCAGGCCGAGGCTGGCCGCATCATCCCCTTGGACGAGATGCTCGATCGCTATCCCCAGTTCGCCAACGTGATCGAGAGCCTGTGGGACTCGGTCCGGTATAGGGGTCAGATCTGGGGGGTGCCCCAGGACGCCGAGGCCCGCCCCCTGTACTGGAACAAGAAGCTGCTGCGGCAGCTCGGCTGGTCCGAGGAGGAGATCAACGCCCTGCCCCAGCGGATCCTCACCGGGGACTTCACCCTCTACGACATGCTGGAGGTCGCCAAGCAGGCGGTGGACGCCGGCATCGTAGCTCCGGGCAACGGCTTCTGGACCCGCCCCAAGAACGGCCCTGACTTCACCGCCTTCTACTACGACTTCGGCGGGGAGACCATCGACGAGACCACCGGGAAGTTGGTGTTCGACACCGAGGCCGGCCTCAAGTACTACCAGTTCTTCTATGACGCCGCCCACAAATACGGGTCCATGGGCTGCCTTGGGCTGGGCTGGTCCGAGGCCTGGCATCCCGGGGTGACCGGCGACCAGGTGCTGTTCTGGGTCGGCGGGACCTGGCAGTGGGCTGAGTGGGCCACCCTGTACCTGCAGGACGTAGGCGGCGAGGAGTACATGTGGGAGAACTTCGGGTTCGGCCTCATCCCCGCCGCCGAGGAAGGCGGGCGGCCCGTGACCCTCACCCACCCGTTGGCCTACATGATCAGCTCCCAGTGCGAGCATCCTGAGATCGCCCTGGGCCTGATCGCCATGGTCACCGACTACGGGCCCAACACCCGCCATGCCGTGGCCAGCACCCACCTGGGCATCCTGGTGGACCAGACCGAGTACCCGTTCTACAAAGAGTCCCGCCTCCTGAGCGAGACCCTGTACATGCTCGACTACACCACCTTCCTGCCCAACAACCCCAACTGGGGGCCCTACTCCACCATCACCTACGAGGCCCTGGCGGCAGTGGTGGCCGGCGACATGACCCCCCAGGAGGCGGTGGACTTCGTGGTGGACGGCCTCACCCGCGAGCTGGGGGACGAGATCATCATCCGGCCGTAGGGAATAAAATCCAGGGGAGGGGGAATTTCCCCCTCCCCTTTTTTAAAATGTGATAGGTGCCCAACATGAGACTAAGAGGAAAGCTGGCCCCTTATCTGTTCCTGTCCCCTGCCCTGATCGTGATCACCGTGTTCTTCTTCATCCCGCTGGTGATGGTGTTCATCCTCAGCTTCACCGACCTCGACATGACCAACATCGGGCGCCTTGCCTGGTGGCACCCTTCCAACTGGAGCTTGGAAAACTATGTCAAGATCTTCACCAACCGATTTTTTCCTAAGATTCTCTTCAACACCCTTATGTATGTGGGGCTTACTTTGACGCTATTCAACGTCGGGATGGCCCTGCTGGTGGCCCTGATCACCACCCACATCAACCGACGGGTGGGGTTTGCCTTCCGGGTGCTGTGGTTGCTGCCCCGCATCACCCCGGTGGTGGTGTACATCATGATGTGGAAGGCCATGGCCGGTCCCGCGCCCATGGGGATCATCAACGCCTACATCTTGGGCCCCTTGGGAATCGGAAACGGGGAATACCTCCTCAACACCCACCCCTGGGTGTTCGTGATCCTGGTCAACGGCTTCATCGGGGCCTCTTTCGGCATGATCCTGTTTTCCTCAGCCATCGAGGCCATCCCCAAGGACTACACCATGGCCTCCAAGGTGGACGGGGCCACCACCTGGCAGACCATCCGGTACGTGATCCTGCCCATGATCAAGTGGCCGCTTCTGTTTGTGACCACCTATCAGACGTTGTCGCTGCTCACCTCTTTCGAGCAGATCCTGCTTCTCACCGACGGAGGGCCACGGCTCTATCAGACCGAGGTGTGGGCCCTCACCGCCTATCACCGGGCCCTCACCAGTTACTTCGGCAATACCCAGTGGGGGTATGGAGCGGCCTGGTCGGTGATCCTGGTGATCATCGGGATCGTGATGGCAGTGATTTACCTGCGCGTCTTTAGGTTCAGAGAACTGGTAGAAGAACCGAGGATCGATGCGCTATGAAGACTAAGGCGAGCTGGCTCAAGCGGTGGTGGCGCCCGCTATTGGCGTACGTGATTTTGATCATCCCCAGCCTGGTAATTGCGGTCGGATATGTATGGCTCCTCATCACCTCCTTTTCCACCCGCACCGAGGGCCTCAGGTCCTTGGGCTGGACACTCCAGAACTGGCGGTTTTTGTGGGAGTCCCCGTTCGGCCCCCGGGTGCCCAGCATCTGGCAGGTGACCCTGAACACGCTCATCATGTCCCTGATCATGACCTTGATCGTGGTGGGGGTGTCGTCGCTTGCCGGCTACGCCCTGGCGCGCATGAAGTTCCCCGGCCGGAAAGGGTTCCTCTCGCTGACTTTGATCTTGCACGCCTTCCCCAGCGTCACCCTGCTCATCCCCATCTACTTCGTGCTCCTGTGGATCCAAAAGATCCCCCTGATCGGGAGTGGGATCCCCTTGATCGGTGGGTTCGGCTACAACACCATCGGCGGGGTGGCCCTGGTGATGATGGCCTTCCAGCTCCCCTTTGGCATCTGGGTGATGAAGGGGTTCTTCGACAACATCTCCTGGGACATGGAGCGTTCCGCCCTGATCGACGGGGCATCTCGGTTCAAGGTGTGGTGGCAGATCGTCATGCCGAACATAAAGCCGGGGATCGCCGCCCTGTCCATCTTCTCCTTCCTCACCGCCTGGAACGCCTACCTCATCCCCCTCACCTTCACCTCGGGCCGGGCGGGCAGGTTCTCGGTGCTCTCCCTTTACGTGCAGAACTTCATCAGTGAATCGGTGATGACCGAGTGGAACGCGGTGGCGGCGGTGGGTTTGTTCCAGTTGATCCCGGTGGTGCTGTTCTTCCTGTTCACCCAAGAGGCCCTGCTCAACATCTACAGCGGGGGGCGCAAAGGAGGGGTGTAGGGGATGGAGATCAGGCTGGAGAAGCTGTGCAAGTACTTCGGCAAGGTCAAGGCAGTAGATAAGCTTGATCTGGAGATAAAAGACCGGGAGTTCGTCGCCCTGCTGGGCCCCTCGGGGTGTGGTAAGACCACCACCCTGCTCATGATCGCCGGGATCTATCGGCCCACCTCCGGCTACATCCGCTTCGATGGCCAGGTGGTGAACCACCTCCTCCCCAAGGAGCGCAACATCGGCATGGTTTTTCAGTCCTATGCCCTCTACCCCCACATGACGGTTTTCGATAACATCGCCTACCCGCTTCGGCTCAAGCGGACCCCGAAGAGGGTGATGAGGGAGCGGGTGCAGCGGGTGGCAGACATGATGGGTATTGGAGATCTGCTGGATCGACGCCCGGCTCAGCTCTCCGGGGGCCAACAGCAGCGGGTGGCGGTGGCCCGGGCCCTGGTCAAAGAGCCGGCCATCCTGTTGTTCGACGAACCCCTGTCTAACTTGGACGCCAAGCTCAGGCTCCGGATGCGGGGCGAAATAAAACGGCTCCAGGAGGACCTCGGCATCACCTCGGTATATGTGACCCACGACCAGGTGGAGGCCATGACCATGGCCAGCCGGATTGCGGTGATGAACAAGGGGCTCTTGCAGGCCTACGGGACGCCGGAGCAGCTTTACGAGCGCCCCGACACCCTGTTCGTGGCCGGGTTCATCGGTGCCCCGCCCATGAACTTCATCCAGGTCACCTTCACGAAGAAGGACGACGGATATTTCTTGGAGAAAGGCAGCTTCAGCCTGCGGCTGCCGGAGGAAAAGGGCCGGCTGGCCGAGGAGAACCAGGCCCCACCCCAGGTGATCATGGGCATCCGGCCGGAGGACGTCCGGGTGGTGCCCGAGGGAGGGGACCTTCGGGCTGAGGTGTACGTGATCGAGCCGTTGGGCCGGGAGGACCTGGTGACCTTCCGGTTCGACGACGAGGAGATCCGGGCCCTGGTGCCGGCCCCCTTCCGCGGCCGGAGCGGGGACGTGTGGGGATTGGAACTCAACCGGGAGAAGCTACATCTGTTCCATCCCGAAACCCAGTGTTCGCTCTTAAGGAGGGAGTGAATGACCTATCTTTTCGGACCTAAACTGCCCATGGGGCGTGGCGTTTGGCAGTGGGACTTGGGTCCCTAGCTTCCGCCGTGAGCCAGTTTTCCCTTTCCGAAGCGGACCTCAAGTTGGCCCTCAGGCACTCCCCCATCCTGCGGCTCGATCGCCGTGAGCCTTTCCTCCCTTCCCGGGTTGGGGTGACGGTGTTCCGGGAGGCCGGGGAGTCGCCCTCCTTCCCCCGCACGGTGGTTCTCCCCCGGGGGGCGGATTACGTGCTCGAGTACGCCATCTGGTGGGATTGGGACATCCAGCACCTGTATGAGCTCGAGCACGTGTGGATCGCCGCCGAGGAGACGGGGCGGGTGGTGGCCGTGGAGGCTTCCTGGCATGGGATCCTGCACCGTTTCCCCCACTGGCGGATGGAGGAGACCCATCCCATCCTCTACGTGCAACCCGGGAAGCACGCCTTCGCTCCGGACCCGTATCACTTCCCCCGTTGGGGCACCTGGTATGCCTGCACGGTGGGGGCGGGGGCCATGGGGCTGATCGTCAAGGACATGTTCGCCTCCTCCTTTGCCCGCAGCCAGCGCATCGACCAGGTGGTCAGGCGGCACCTGCAACGGCTGGCGTTTGTGCCCGCGTTTCGGTTCACCTTGGAGGTGCGTTTCCCGCCGGAGGCGTTCACCGATTGGGAGGGGCTCAAGTACTACATCCCGGAGCGGGTGCGGGCGGTGGTGACGGAGCTTTTGGAGCGGTCCAAGCTCCGGCGGGAGGAGGCCCAGGACGCGGTGGTGCGCCGCCGCCGCCCCCCAAAGGCCCTGGGGGGGCACAGGAACTCCTGAGGGCGTAACCGGCTTGAAGTGTGGAGAGGGTTGGGCTAGAGTTTTCTGCAAGCGTTTCCGCAAAGGAGGTGGTCCGGCGAACCCAGCTTTCCCCTGCAGGTACACCAGCAGTTGACCAGGAGGTGGATGCTGTGAGAGGTGTGCTAATAGGGATCATCGTAGCGGTACTCGGGCTGGGGCTTTTGGTGCAGGCGCAACCGGAGGTCATCACCCTGCGCGCTTACGTGATCGGCCCAGGCCCCATGGGCATCAAGAAGGCCACCAACCTCGAACTGGCAGCGGAGCGCCTGAATCAAATCCTGGCTGCCAGCGGAGCCAATGTCCGGGTCGAGGTCCAGGTGGAGTTTTCAGAGCTCAAATGGGGACCCTTCGCTGAGAAGTTCTACTTGGATTTCGCAGCCGGAAACGCCCCGGATATCGTGACCATGCGGGAGACTGCCGAACTCGCCGAGGGGGGGTTCATCGTCCCCATGGATGAACATGTCAGAACATTTTGGGATATGCACTACTTTGACTTCTACCCCAACCTCTGGGAAGGGGCCACCTGGCAAGGCCAGATCTGGGGAATCCCCCATGACATTTCCCCCACAGGGATCTGGTATCGGAAGGACGTGCTCCGGGCACTCGGCTATACCGACGCCGAAATCAACGAGCTGCTGCCGCCTGACGGCAACACTACTTTGGAAGTAGTGGCCCGACTGGCCCAGGAGGCAGTGGACGCCGGCCTGGTTACCTACGGCATCCTCCATCGCCCCAGCAAGGGGCCAGGTTTTTACAATGTGCTCCTGGCTTTCGGGGCGGAATGCTACAACCCCGAGACGGGGAACCTCATCCTCGACAGAGAAGCCCTGCTCGCGTTCTATCGCTGGCATCAGGAGATGGTTGACCTAAACGTCATCCCACCTTCTCCCCCGCCCTGGGCCACCATCCATGGGACCTTCGTGGCGGGCGATACCTTCAGCACCTGGGCCAGCCACGTGGGCACACCCTCCGAATGGCAGGCCAAATACGGGCTCACCGATGAGGCCTTGGCCAACGACCTGGGGTTCCTGCCCTTCCCGCCCACAGAAGCCGCGCGGGCGGAAGGGGTAGGCCCGGTGTCGGTGCACGACTTTCCCCTCTACTTCGTCACCACCCAATCTGAGCATCCAGAGCTGGCCAAGATGGTGATCATGTTTGCCACTACTCCGGAGGCATGTGCCATCCACTCCAGGTTCACCCTCCGTCCCCCGTACCGGAAGTCAGCGTTGGATCTCCTCACCGATGTAGACTACATCATGCGCACCGCAGCTTCGGCTCAGACGGTCCGCCCCGTGCCAATCCACCCTCAATTCTGGAGCTATATGGACCGGGCGTTCGAGGCTTTGAAGGGGGTGGAGGCCGGCATCATCACCCCCGAGCAGGCCGTGGACGACCTGGTCGCCTGGTTCCAGGCCGAAGTGCCGGATGGGGAGATCATCCCTTAATTAAGGATGGAAGGCCGGGGGCATCTTGCCCCCGGCCTTTTCTATGTTTCGGGAAAAACTAGGAAGGCTAGCACTGTTGGCGCCCTTCATGGGGCCGGGGACGCTGCTCATAGCCTTTTTCTATTGCGTCCCGGTGGTCCTTACTTTGCTGATCGCCTTCACTGATATGGGACGGACCCTCCAGTGGCATTTCATCGGCTGGGCAAACTTCGCCAAATTATTCGGCGTCGGCGCTCGGGACCCCATCGTCCCCAGGGTCATCACCAACACCCTCGTTTACGTGGCCGGTGCCCTGCCTCTCACCGTGATCGGGGGGTTGCTGCTTGCCATCTTGTCGATGCGGGTTCACCGAGGGGCGGGGCTGTTTTTCCGGACGGTGTTCTTCATTCCCCGTGCAGTGCCCCCAGTGGTGTGGGGTTTCTTGTGGGCGTGGGCGTTTGAGGGAACTCCTTACGGTTTGTTCAACGGGATTCGGACAGCCATGGGGTTGCCGGTGGTACACTGGCTCATCCGTTACCCCATGCTGATAGTGATTTTGGCAAACGGATTCTTGGGCATTTCACTCGCCATGCTTGTGTTCAGCTCCGCCATCGCCAGCATCCCCCGCGACCTCACCCGAGCTGCGGAGGTGGACGGGGCTTCGGAGTGGCAGGTAGCCCGGTATGTAATCGTCCCCATGCTCAAGTGGCCCATCCTCACTATGACCGCCTGGCATCTCATGTCTTTCCTGAATTCCTATGTGTACATCATGCTCATCACCGGCGGGGGACCATATTACGCCACCGAGGTATGGGCGCTTTACGGCTATCACTCGGCCTTTAGCTACTACCGCTATGGTTACGGTGCCAGTGTGATGTCCCTGCTGGTGATTGTGAACCTGGTGCTCCTCCTGGTGGTAGTGCGGGCCTTCGGGATGCGCCGCATGCTGATCCGGGGGAAGATCGAGGTGTGAGGTGTTCCAGATGAAGGAGCGGTGGGACAGAGTGCTCTGCTACGCCTTGCTGGCCATCATCGCCGCTCCCTTCCTCACCATGTACGTGGGGTTCTTCCTGCGGGCTTTCGGGGAGAGGATGTACTTGGGGATACTCCCCAAGGAATTCGGTTTCTCAAACTTCCGCTTCTTGTGGGAGCCGATCGCCTGGGGTTTGGAGCAAACCACGGTGTGGGCTGCTCTCGGCAATACCTTGGCCTTCGCCATAACCTCGGGGTTGGTGGTCACCTGCATTTGTATGCTGGCGGGTTACGCCCTTTCCCGCATCGAGTTCCGAGGGAAAAACTTCTTCCTGGTGTTGCAGCTCTTCCTGCACGCAGTCCCAGGCCAGGTCCTGCTCATCGCCGTGTTTTTCCTTCTTTTTTATGTCAAGCTCCTTCACAAGGTACCCGGGGTGGCGCTCGCCCGAGCTTCCCTGGAGATCCCCCTGGGGATTTGGATGGCCAAAGGCTTCTTTGACGGCATCCCTTGGGACGTGGAACGTTCGGCCATGGTGGACGGCTGCACCAGGTTTCAAGTTTGGTACCGCATTTTCCTGCCCCTAGTGAAACCGGGAATTGCCGCGGTGTTCATCTGGGGGTTCTTGTTCGCGTGGCATGACTTCATCTACGCCTATACCTTGCTCCCAGGGAGGGTGAAGCTTCTCTCCACGCTGATTCAAAGCTTGGTGGCTACGGAAGTGATCGACTATGGCTATCTGGCGGCTCTGTCCCTGCTATACATGCTGCCACCGCTCCTGTTGTTCGTGTTCTTACAGCGAGCTCTGCTGCGAGTGCCTGTGTTCGGAGGCAAGGGGGTCTGATGCAGGTAACCTTAAACCAGCTGAGCAAACACTTCGGCCCGGTGAAGGCGGTAGACGCTCTGAGCTTGGAAATCGCCGAGGGAGAGTTCATGGCCCTGCTCGGCCCCTCGGGGTGTGGCAAGACCACCACCCTGCTCACCGTGGCCGGGTTCTACAAGCCCACTAGTGGTGAGGTTCGGTTTGACGGACGGGTTGTGAACGAATTGCCGCCGCGCAAACGAAATATCGGGATGGTCTTTCAATCATACGCCCTTTACCCCCACATGGACGCCTTCGCCAATATCGAGTTCCCCCTGAAGCTCCAGAAGGTTCCCAAAGCTCAAAGGGTACAGCGAATCCGAGAGCTCGCTGAACTCCTGCAGATTTCTGAGTTGCTGGATAGGAAACCCGGACAGCTTTCCGGCGGCCAGCAACAACGAGTGGCCCTGGCCCGGGCGCTGGCGAAACGGCCGGGTTTATTGCTGCTTGATGAGCCTCTGTCCAATTTGGACGCCAAACTCAGGATCTCTATGCGGGCAGAACTCAAAAGCCTCCAGAAGGAGTTGGGCATTACCACGGTGTTCGTCACCCACGATCAAGTGGAGGCCATGACCATGGCAGATAGGATCGCCGTTCTGAATCAAGGAAAACTTCAGCAGGTGGGGGGGACCAACGAGCTTTACTATTCCCCACAGAACCTCTTCGTCGCTGGCTTCATCGGCACCCCCCCTATGAACATGTTCGAGGCACTCCTGGAGGTGAGGGAGGAAGGAGCGTGGTTGAAGAGCGAGTTCCTGGAGGTCCGCCTGCCGGGGCGAATCAGCCCGCCACAGGCCGGACCGGTAGTGGTGGGGATCCGGCCTGAGGACTTGACGGTGACCCAGGGGGAGGGTGTGCCGGCGGAGGTGTACGTGGCAGAGCCCATGGGGCGGGATACCCTGCTCACCCTGCGGGTAGGAAAAGCGGTGTTCAAAGCGTTCGCGCCGCCAGATTTCCTGCCTGAGCCCGGCACCGAAGTCAACCTGGGGTTCCGGTGGGAAAAGCTCCACCTCTTCGACCGGGAGACGGGAAGGAGGCTTCAATATGGAAATTAAGGGGATCGGCATCAACGCTCATCCGGACCGCGTGGACGGCGAGATCGAAAATCTGGAAGCCGATCTCAAATATTTCCAGGACCTGGGGTACGATTACGTTGAGATCAGCGCGGATGCTGTTGATGTAATCTACAACGCTGTCCTGCGTCCCCAGTTGGTGAAAGACCTCAAAGAACTCCTGAACCGCTATTCGCTCAAGTACACCCTCCATGCCCCTCGGGTGCTGGACCTGAGGGACAAAGCCAATTTTGAGGTCCAAAAAAGACTGTTTCAGTCCTGCCTGGAGCTTTCTCGTGCCATCGGGGCGGAGGTGTTCGTGTACCACTATGGGCGCAGAGGTGAGGACTCGGAGGCAGAAGAGATGCTCTTCCAGGCCATGTTAGAAATGGCTGAGCTGGCAGGGGAGTTAAGGGTCCAGATTTGTGTGGAAAACATCGAGATCGACAGCGTGGGCCATGTGGTAGAGTTCGTCAGGAGGGTGGGGAGGGAGGAGGTGGGGATGACGCTCGACGTGGGGCACGCTTTTCTCTCCGCCCACCGGTTTGGGGACGACTTCCTGTCCTCAATAGAACTCGCTGCTCCCTTAGTTAAACATCTGCATATAACAGATAATTTTGGAAAATTCGAGGAAGCGAGGCTGCGGGGGTATGAGCAATACAAGCGCATCCCGTATTCGAACCTGCTTAAACTGGGGAAAGGAGACCTACACCTGCCCCCTGGTTGGGGGGCAATCCCGTTGGACGAAGTTCTCAAGAGACTGCCTGACTATCGCGGGATATTTATGCTGGAATACTATTTCCATCGTTACAAACCTTACAACAGGGAAATCTTGCGCTCAGCCCACGCCTACGTGGCCAGGCACGAGGATTACCGCCTCACCCAGGGCACTCCCCGGGGCCAACTTTGAGGTGATGTGTTCCCTTAGGATGAGGAGCCAGGGATGAGAAAGCTCGATGTGCTCGCAATCGGTCATCTGGACAAGGGGCGGGTGGTGAAGGGCGGGGAAGCACAGCCCTTTTTGGGAGGGGCGGTCTACTTCGCCGGGGCGGTGCTGGCGCGCCTGGGACTGAAGGTGGGGGTCCTCACCCGCCTGGCCAAGGAGGACGAGGCGCTGCTCCGGGATTTTCGCCGCTGGGGGGTCGAGGTGTTTCCCGTGTGGACCCCAGCTACCACCGGCATCGAGAACGTCTACCCAGACCCAGGCTCAGACCGACGCCGCTGCTACCTGCTGGGAGATGCCGGCACCTTCCAGCCTCAGGACCTGCCCCCGGTGGAGGCCCGGCTGCATTACCTGGGCACGGTGATGGCCGGGGAGATAGACCTCCGGTTCCTGGAGGCAGTGGCCGCCCGGGGGCCGGTGGCCCTGGACGCCCAGGGGTGCCTGCGCACGTTGAGTGGGGGGGAGCTGGTGACCGGAGACTGGGACTGGGCCCGGGAGGCCCTTCCCCAGGTCCGCTACCTCAAGGTGGATGATCGGGAGGCCCATGCCCTGACCGGAGAGGAAGAACTGGTCCGGGCGGCGGAGGTCCTTTCCAGCTGGGGACCGGCGGAGGTGATGATCACCCACGCCGGGGGGGTGCTGGTTCAGGCCAGTGGGCAGGTGCACCAAGCTCCGTTTAAGCCCCGCAGCTTGGTGGGGAGGACCGGCCGGGGGGACACCTGCTTCTCCGCTTACGTCGGCCGGCGGCTGCTGGGGGAGGCACCGGATCGAGCGGTGAGGTTCGCCGCCGCCCTCACCAGCCTCAAGCTGGAGCAGCCCGGCCCCTTTCAGGGTTCCTTGGAAGCCGTGCGGCGGCTGGCAGAGGAGTTATGAGCGGCTGCTGGCGAGGCCGACACCTCACGGTGGAGGTCCTGTTCTCCCGCACTGGGCTTGCCACCCAGATCTCCGTTGAGTTCCCGGAGGGAGTGCTGCTGTTCGACTGTGGGGATGGGACCGTCCGCGACCTGGTGAAAGTGGGGACCTCCTTTGATCGCCTGCTGGGGGTGTTCATAACGCATGGCCATCCCGATCATCTGGGCGGTCTGTGGGCATTGCTCGGATACTTGCGAGCCCTGGGGAGGAAAAAGCCCTTCTGCGTCTGGTACCCCCAAGGAAGCCAGGAAGTCTCAGAGTTACTGGCTGCATTCCGCCGTGCCCACGCCGGGAGCCTCCCCTATCCCCTTTCCTCGCAGCCAGTAGTGGCCGGACAGCCGGTGGAATTGGGGGGAGCGGTGATAGTCGGTCGGAGGGTCCATCACCGGGACAGCGTAGCCGGAGAACCGCTGGGGGAAGCCCCTGCCCTGGGGTATCGGCTCTCCTGGCGGGGGGAGGAGGTGGCCTACACGGGGGACACCGGTCCCTGCGAGGCGTTGCCGGAGCTCGTCCGGGGGGTCGACTTGGCGCTGATCGAGGCCAGCTGGGACGAGCCTGGTCCGGAGGGGATGCATCTCACTCTCCGTGAGGCAGAGGAGCTGGGAGGGTTGGCCAGGCAAGCTTTCCTTATTCATCGGCAAAATGGGGAGATTATCAATCTCAAGCGGGCTTGACGATTCCGGTTGGGAAGGCTAAGATGGTGGTGCAAACGTTTGAGCAAGGGGGTGATCAACGGGAACTAAGTTTTAGGTAAACCTGACCGGAAGTACGAGGAGGTTTTACCATGCGTAAGTGGTTGGTGCTGATGGCGATTCTCCTGGGCGTGACCAGCATGGCCCTCGCCCAAACCCGCTTGGTGATCGCTGGCCGCGATGGCGGCTACGGCGTGGTCCTGGAACGGGCCATTGAACTCTATCGGGCTCAGAACCCGGATGTCGAAATAGAACTCCTAAAACTCCCCTACGCCGGCCTATATGAAAAGCTAGTCATCGACTTGGCCGAGGGCATCGGAGCTTACGACATCGTGATGCTGGATGATACCTGGGCCACCGAGTTCATGAGCCAAGGCTGGCTAGCTGACCTCGAGGCCTTGGGCTATACCCCTGACCCAGATTTCGTGGACAATGCCCTGGCCGTGGGCCGCTACCCCTACCCGGATGGGACTTTGTATGCCTTGCCCCACGTCGGGAATGTGGAGCTTTTCGCCTATCGCAGGGATCTTTTCGAGAAATATGGCTTGCCCCATCCCCCCAAGAGCTGGCTGGAGGTGTTGGGAGCCGCCGCCCTGATCGATCGCTATGAGCCAGAGGTGAGCGGGGTGGTGTTCCGAGGTCGGAAAGGGAACCCCATCGTCACCGGATTCCTGCCCATCTTCTGGGGGTTCGGAGCCCGCATCGTGGAGGACGGCCAGGCCGCAGTGGCCTCCCCGGAGGGGATCGCTGCCCTGAAGCTGTTCCTCGCCCTCAAGGATTACGCCCCCGAGGGGGTGGAAGTCTACAACTCCTCCGAGGTCAAGGACGCCCTACTGGGCGGGGACGTGGCCATCGCCATCGAGGTGTGGCCCGGTTGGGTCCCGGCCCTGGACGACCCGGAGAGGTCCCAGGTGGTGGGCCTGGTGGAAATCATCCCGGCCCCGGGCCTGGTGGAGACCTCCTCCCCCATGATCGGCATCTGGCTGCTGGGGGTGTCTGCCGCTTCCCGCAACCAGGCCGCGGCCCTGGACTTCGTCCGCTTCATCACCTCCCCCGAGATCCAGCGCCAGCTCACCCTGGAACTGGGGCACCCGCCCACCCGGCACAGCGTCTACTCCGACCCCGAGGTGGTGGCCAAATACCGCTGGTTCCCTGCCCAATTGGCAGCCATGGACAGCGCCGTGCCCCGCCCCCGGGTGCCGGTGTGGAGTGAGATCGAAGGGGTGCTGGGAGACTATCTCCAATTGGCCTTGGTGGGGGAGATGTCCCCAGAGGAGGCCTTGCAGGCCGCCCAGGCCCGCATCCAGGAGATCCTGGAACGGTAGCCTGATCAGCAAGGGGGTGGCATGCGGTGCCACCCCCTTTTCTTTAAATTGATGCGCAGCAAACCAGCCCCGAAGAGGCCCTGGCACGAGCGACATTTCAACCTGTTGCTCCTCCTTCCGGCTCTTCTCATCATCGCCTTCCTGACCATCTATCCCTTGGTGAACGTAGTACGGCTTTCCTTCTACGAGTACAACTATCTGCGGGGGACCCCCAAGTTCGTGGGGGTGGAGAACTACGTGCGCCTTTTCAGAGACCGTTTCTTTCTAGATGGTCTCAGAAACACCTTCTATTTCTCCATCGCCGCCACGGTGGCTGAGGTGGGGTTGGGGCTGTTTCTGGCCATCTTGTTTCATCGGAGATTCAGGGGGAGGCGATTGCTCTTGCCCCTCCTCATCTTCCCCATGATGTTGTCCACCATGGTGGTGTGCTCCATTTGGCGCTCCATGTATCACTTCGACTATGGGATCCTAAACCACCTTTTAGAAAGTTTGACCCCGGCGGTGAACTGGGTGCTGGGGCTGTTCGGCAGAAGTCCCCTGGAGCCCATTCGGATCCGGTGGTTATTTGACCCGGATCTCGCGCTATGGTCGGTAGTGTTGGTGGACATCTGGCAGTGGACGCCAATGGCGTTCTTGATCCTGCTGGCGGGGCTGCAATCCATCCCGCGAGAGCTTTATGAGGCAGCTAAGGTGGACGGGGCCAGTGGCCCTGCCCTGTTCCGTCGCATCACCCTGCCCTTGCTGAGGAATCACTTGTTCCTGGCCCTCCTGCTTCGCTCCATCGACACGTTCAAAATCTTCGACAAGGTATATGCCCTCACCGGGGGAGGGCCCGGAAGCGCCACCGAGACCATCTCCTTTTACATTTACCGGGAAGGTTTCAAATACTTCAACATGGGGCGGGCGTCGGCCGCCTCGGTGGTGATGTTCCTGGCGGTGACCGGGGTGTCAGCCCTGTACATCCGACAAGTGTTGGGGAGGACCAGTGCTCAGTAAACTCGCGAGGAGGCTGGGGTTCTGCGTGCTCCTCTTGCTAGTGATGACGTTCGTTTTGTTCCCCATCTACTGGATGATCACCACCTCGCTGAAGGTACCTTTGGATTACGCAACCCGGGATCCGGCCTGGTTCCCCACCCGCCTCACCGGCGAGCACTACTTGAGCCTGTGGCGGGGAAGGGCCTATCGTTACCTGGGAAACACGGTTCTGGTAGCCATGTCCGCCACTGCCCTCTCCCTCAGCGTGGGCCTCATGGCCGCCTATGCCCTGGCCCGGTTTCGCTTCCCGGCCAAGCTGGACGTGCTGTTTCTGTTGTGGGTATTGCTCGTGCGCATGGCCCCGCCAGTGGTGATGGCCATCCCCCTTTACACCACATTGCGGACCCTGGGCTTGCTCAACACCCACCTGGGCCTGATGGTGGTTTACCAGATTTACGTACTTCCTTACGCCATTTGGATGCTGTTGGGGTTTGTGCGGGAGGTGCCCATCGAGGTAGAGGAGGCGGCGGCCATCGACGGGGCCAGCAAGTGGAAGACCCTGCGGGCAGTGGTGCTCCCCTTGGTGGGGCCGGGATTGGTGGCTACCGCCATCTTCAGCGTAATCATGACCTGGAACGAGTTCATCTATGCGTTGCTTTTCTTGCGCACCCCAGACAGGTTCACCTTGCCCATTCACATCGCCAACTTCATTACAGAGTATGAAATTTTATGGGGAGAGCTGATGGCCATCGGCATCATGTCCTCGCTGCCCATCCTGTTTCTCTCCGGGTATGTGCAGCGGCACCTGCTCAAGGGATTCGCCATGCAGCTCAAATGAGCCAGTTGTCGCCCTGCTCGGGCCGGAGTAGGATATTCCTTAAGAGAGGGGGTGAGAACGGAAAATAGACCCGCACGTGGAATCAACTTTCTGGTAAGGAGGTAGAGATGCGTAAAGCACTTCTGGTCGGGCTAGCGTTGCTGGTGGCAGGGAGCCTGGGTGTGGCCCAGCGGCAGGTGCTCCACGTCTACACCGCCCTGGACGTTGACGAGGCCCGGATCTACATCGAGGCCTTTGAGGCCGCCCACCCGGAGATCGACGTGGAGTGGGTGCGGCTGTCGGCCGGGGAACTGTTGGCCCGCCTTAGGGCCGAGGCGGGGAACCCTCAGGCCAGCCTGTGGTTCGGAGGGCCCAGCGACACCTTCATCGTGGCCAAGATGGACGGCCTTCTGGCCCCCTACACCGAGTCCCTGGGTTGGCAGTACCTCCCCGACAGGTTCAAGGACCCCGAAGGCTATTGGGTGGGAATCTACCTCGGCTTCATCGGGTTTGTCTCCAACACTGACTTCTTGGCCGCCCATGGCCTGGAGCCGCCCCGTTCCTGGGAGGACCTCTTGCGGCCGGAGTTCGAGGGCGAGCTGTCCATGGCCTTCCCCTACACCTCCGGCACCGGCTACACCCGCCTGGCCACGCTGGTCTTCCTCCTGGGAGAGGAGGAGGCACTGGAGTTTGAGCGCCGCATTGCCGAGCACATCCATCACTTCACCAAATCCGGCTCCGCTTGCGTGACCGAGGTCGGCCTGGGAGAGGTGGCGGTGGGGGTCGCCTTCGCCCACGACATCCTGGCCAAGGGGGTGGCCAAGGGGTATCCGGTCACCTTGTCCTTCCCCGAGGAGGGGACTGGCTACGAGGTAGGTGGGCTGGCCCTGATCGCCGGCGGCCCAGAGCTGGAGCTGGCCAAGGTTTTCTACGATTGGCTGCTTTCGGCCGAAGCCCAGTCCCTGTTCCAGGGGTGGTACCGCCTGCCCTTGAACCCGGAGGCGGAGCTGGCCGAGGGCCTGGTCACCGCCGACCAGCTGGCCCTGGTGGACTACGATGCCCTCTGGGCGGCCCAGAACCGGGACCGGCTGGTGGAGCTGTGGCGCGAGGTCACCGGATTCTAGGAATCAGCCTGGGGGAGGGGGTTCCCCTCCCCCAGCTCCTCTCATGCGCAGCCTGAGAAAGCTTTCCCATGACCCCGCGTTGGCGATCACCGTCGCCGTCATCTTCGCCCTGTTGGGCCTGTTCATCGTCTACCCGCTGGTGCGCGTGTTTGTGACCAGCCTCTTCTATCGAGGGGAATTTAATCCAAAGTACTTTATTCAGTTCCTGCACAGGACCTATCTGTTCCGCCCGCTTTTGAACAGCCTCACCGTGGGGGCGCTGGTGGCTGGGATCGGCACCACCATCGGCTTTCTGTTCGCCTACGCCGTGACCAGGACCGACATCCCCGGAAAGCCCCTGTTTCGGGTCATCGCCACCTTCCCGGTGATCTCACCCCCGTTTCTGCTGGCCTTGGCAGCCATCCTGCTTTTGGGCAACCACGGCCTGATCACCGAGTACTTCAAGTTGCGGTGGGATATCTACGGCCTGCCTGGGCTGGTGCTCACCGAGACCCTGGCCTACTTCCCGCTGGCGTTCATGGCCCTGGAGGGGGTGCTTGCGAGCATCGACCCGGCCTTGGAGGAGTCAGCCTTGGACCTGGGGGCCTCCAAGGTTCGCACCTTCTTCCGCGTGACACTCCCCCTGGCCATCCCCGGCATCGCCTCCGCCCTCCTGCTGGTGTTTATTCGTTCATTAGAAGATTTCGGCAACCCTATTGTAATCCAGGGGAAATTCCAAGTACTCACCGTGCAAGCCTTCCTGGCCATCACCGGCATGTACAACCTCCCGCTGGGGGCCACCTTGGCCATCGTGCTCTTGGTCCCCACCTTGGTGGCGTTCCTCCTCCAAAGGTACTGGGTGGGCCGCCGCTCGTTCGTCACCGTGACCGGACGCCCCTCCGGAGCCGCCCTGCGCCGTACCTCCCCCCTGGGAAAGACGCTGCTGCTTGGAGCATTGGGGCTGATATCGGGGGTCATCCTCCTGTTTTACGGGCTGGTGGTTTACGGGTCCTTCACCCGGTTGTGGGGGGTGGACAACTCCTTCACCCTGGAAAACTACCGCTACGTGTTCAGTACCGGGGCAGAGTACCTCCTGGATACCTTGAAGATCGCCGGGGTGGCCGCCCCCATCGGGGGGGTGTTGGCGGTGGTCATCGCTTACCTGGTGGTACGCAAGAAATTTCCTGGCCGGGGGGCGATGGATTTCCTGTCCATGCTCAGCTTCGCCGTGCCGGGCACACTGGTGGGGTTGGGCTACGTGTTGGCGTTCAACCAGCCCCCGTTCCGGCTCACCGGCACCGCGGCCATCATCGCGTTGGTGTTCATCTTCCGGCGCATGCCGGTGGGGATCCGCGACGCCGTGGCCATGCTTCAGCAGATCGACCCAGCCATCGACGAGGCGGCCACCGACTTGGGGGGAGGGCTGTGGCGTACCTTCCGGCGCATCGCCCTCCCTTTGATTGCCCCGGCGTTCATCTCCGGGATGACCTATATCTTCGTGCGTTGCGTGACCGCCATCTCGGCGGTGATCTTCGTCGTCTCAGCCCAGTGGCAGCTGATTACCGTCGCTCTCCTCCACGAGGTGGACAATGCCGACCTATCCCAGGCGGCCGCCTATGGGGTGGTGATCATCCTGGTGGTACTGATCGCCATCCTGCTTTTGGACCAAGTGCTGGGAAAGCTGTTGTTAAGGAGGTACGGTGCCCACAGGTGAGCTTTTTCTGGACGGGTTGACCAAGGTGTTCCGGGGGCGCCGGGAGGAAGTGGTGGCGGTGGACCGGTTGTCCCTCACCGTGGAGAAGGGGGAGCTGGTGACCCTGCTGGGGCCCTCTGGCTGTGGGAAGACCACCACCCTGCGGTTGGTCGGGGGGTTCGAGGATCCCACTTCCGGGGACGTTTACTTGGGAGGCCAACGCATCACCCACCTCCCCCCCCAGCGGCGGGACACGGCCACCGTGTTCCAGTCCTACGGCCTGTTCCCCCACATGTCCGTGTACGAGAACGTGGCCTTCGGCCTCAAGGTGAGGCGGCTGCCCCGAGGGGAGATCAAGAAGCGGGTCAAGGAAGCCTTGGAATTAGTGGGACTTTCCGGATTGGAGCACCGCCCCCCTGGTCAGCTCTCCGGGGGACAGCAACAACGGGTGGCCCTGTGCCGGGCCTTGGTCACCGAGCCCAGGGTGCTGCTGTTCGACGAGCCCCTCTCTAACTTGGATGCCAAGCTCCGGGTGGAGACGCGGGAGCAGATCCGCCGCATCCAGAAGGACTTAGGGATCACCAGCCTGTATGTTACCCACGATCAGGCCGAAGCCATGAGCATCTCCGATCGGGTGGCGGTGATGAATGCCGGCCGGCTGCAACAGCTGGGGACTCCTTACGAGATCTATGCCCACCCGGCCAACCAGTTCGTGGCCGATTTCATCGGGAGAGCGAACTTCCTGCCTGCTCAGGTGGTGGGAGCAGACGAGGCCGGATTGAGCATCCGATTGGCGGGCAAGGAAATGGTGGTTCCAGACCCAGGTGGGTTTCAACCGGGGGACCCTGTGGTGGCAGTGGTGAGACCGGAAGCGGTGGACCTGGTGCCCCCTGGGTCCGGGGACGTAGACGGGGTGATCGTGTTCCCCCACTACACCGGCTCCCGGGCTACCTATCGCCTCCGGCTGACCACCGGAGATCTCCTGGAGGTGGAGGTCCTGAGCCCCCAAGAAAAGGGGTTCCTCGGGGAAGGGGATCGGGTGGGGGTGAGCTTCCACCGCAAAAGCATCCACCTTTTGCCCCCCGATGCCTGAGTGGGAGCTGGTGGCCTTTGATCTGGATGGGACGCTGCTCGACGAGACCTCCTCCCTGCCCGCTGAGGTAGCCACCTGGGTGCGAGGGCTGAGTGAGAAAACCCGGGTCACCCTGGCCACCGGGCGTTCCCTGCCCTCCGCCCGTCCCTTTGCCCAAGCCTTGGAGATAAACACCCCGGCCATCCTGTATCACGGGGCGGTGGTGTACGACTTCTCCTCCGGCGAGGCCCTTCTCACCAGAAAAATCCCCTCCGAGCTCGCCCGCCGGGCCCTGGACCTCCTCGCCAGCTGGCCGGTGTCCGTGGAGGCCTACCTGGGCCCCCATGACCCCACCGTGTACGTCTGGCAGGTGGACCCGAGGATAGAGAGATTTTCCAGAAAGGAACGCCTTTCGGTTGCTGAAGCCGACCTGAGGGAGCTGACCGAGGCGGGGATCGCCAAATTGCTGGTGGTGGGGGCCCCAGAAACGCTGCCCGCCCTGACGGCCGCCCTCAAAGGGGAACTGCCCCAAGCCCGGGTGGTGCGGTCTGAGTCTGACTACCTGGAGATCTTGCCCCCTGGGGTGGACAAGGGGGAGGCCCTGAGGTGGCTGTGTGGTCGATTGGGGATCCCATTGGAGAAGGTGGTGGCGGTGGGGGATCAGGAGAGCGACCTCGGGATGATCCGCCGGGCCGGGCTGGGGGTGGCCATGGCCCGGGCCCCGGGGCCGGTGCGCCGGGCAGCGGACCTGGTGGTGGAGTCGGTGCTGGAGCTGGCCCCCCGGCTTTCCCCTGGCTAGCCCTGACCCCTGATCGACATCTTCCACAGCTTGCCCTGGCCCGACACCTTCCTCCCCCGGCCTCCTCCGGTCTGAGGGGGCAGGTTGCAGTAAGGCCTATTTTGGATATCCTGGGCGCACCACCATGCCGGCCAACACCAGTGGCAGGGACAGAAGACGCGAGAAATCCCGCCGCTTGCGCCGCCACTTTTACCGCTATTACCGGTGGGCCTGGCGCGGGGTGCTCTACGTGATCATCGCCGCCAGCCTCGCGATCATGCTTCTTCCCTTCGCGTGGATGCTGTCCACCTCTGGGAAGACCCTGGGGGAGGCGATGCGCATCCCGCCGGTGTGGATCCCCCGGGAGCAGGTGAAGGTGGAGGTGGCCGGCCAGCAGCTGCCCCTGTACCGGGTGGAGCTGGAGGGGGAGACCCGGGAGTTGGCGCTGCTGGAACGGGCGCGGGGGCTGGGGGTGTTCGTGGACCCTCACCAGCCCGAGCAGCGCTTCGAATTGCCCTTGGAGGTCGCCCGCCCAGTGAGGCGAATCCGCTTCCGGTGGGAGAACTTCGTGGTGGCTTGGAACATGGCCCCCTTCGACCGCTATTTCTTGAACTCCTTCTTCCTGGCAGTTACCACCGCCTTGGGCGGGGTGATCACCTCCATCTTCGCCGCCTTCGCGTTCGCCAAGATGAACTTCTGGGGCAAGAACTGGCTCTTTTACCTGCTGATAGGCACCATGATGATCCCCGGCCAGATGCTGCTCGTGCCGAACTACATCACCATCAAGCAGATCGGCTGGTACAACACCTACCAAGCCCTGATCATCCCCTGGATCGCCACCGTATTTGGGATCTTCCTCCTGCGCCAGTTCTTCCGCACCATCCCGGATGAGCTATGGGATTCGGCTCAAATCGATGGCTGTTCGAGGTTTCGTTTCCTGTGGCAGTTCGTGGTGCCGCTCTCGAGGCCTGCGTTGGTCACCCTGTTCCTGTTCCGGTTCATCGGGTCTTGGAACGCCTTCTTGTGGGTGCTCATCATGACCCGGGACGACGCCCTCCGCACCGTGCCGGTGGGCTTGTTCACCTTCTCCGGAGAGGCGGGCACTGACTATCACCTGCTCATGGCCGCGGCCACCATGGCCATGGCGCCGCTGGTGCTGTTGTTCCTGGTGGCCCAGCGCCAGTTCATCCAAGGGGTGGCCAGAACCGGGCTCAAATGAAAGGAGGTGAGAGTCGGGAGGATCCGGAAACCATGAGCGTCTTAGCTGGGAAAAAACAGGAGGTGACCGGTAGATGAAGCGACTGGCAGTGGTGCTGGCAGTGGTTGTGGGAGTGGGTGCCCTGGGCCTGGCCCAGGTGGAGATCGAGTTCTGGCACGCCATGCGAGGGGGGCACCTGGAAACCCTGGAGCGGATCACCGCCCGGTTCATGGAGGAGAACCCGGACATCACCGTCACCCTGGTGGGTAAGGGTGGCTATGGAGACCTGAACACGGCCTTGATCGCCGCCGTGGCCGCTGGAGACCCGCCCACCATGGCCCAGTTCTACGAGGACTGGGTGGCGGCCGCCTACAAGGACGCCCTCATGCCCCTGGACGGGCTCATCCCCGAGGATGTGTTGGCTGACATCCCCGAGGCCCTGCTCAGGACCGGCATCTTCGACGGTGTCCTGCTCACCATCCCGTTCAACAAGTCCACCTTGATCCTGTTCTACAACACGGACCTGGTGGCCGAGCCCCCCAAGACTTGGGAGGAGCTGTTGGAGCTGGCCCGGGCCCTAACCGTGGATGAGGACGGGGATGGCACTCCGGACCGGTTCGGCTTCGGCCTCCGGCCCTACGCCGAGATGTTCACCACCTTCTTCTGGCAGGCCGGGGGGCAGTTCTACAACGAGGACATGACCGAGTGCACCATCAACAGCGAGGCCGGCCTGCGGGCCCTCAACTTCCTGCTCGAGCTCAAGGCCACCAGCCTCTATCAGTCCGGGTACCTGTCCGGCCCGTTCGGCTCTGGTCTGGTGGCGATGTACATCGGCTCGGTGGCCGGCATCCCCTACGTGGCCCGGGCGGCTGAGACCGGCGGGGTGAGCTGGAACACGGCCGTCCTCCCCAAGGGGCCGGTGAACAACGACTCGGTGTACATGGGCACCAACGTGGGCGTGTTCGCCCTCGGTTCCAGCGAGGAGGAACGGGCCGCGGCCGTCAAGTACATCAACTTCCTCCTCTCCCCCTGGGCACACCTGGAGTGGGCCAAGGGCACCGGTTACATCCCGTTCCGGCACTCGGTCATCACCTCCCCCGAGTGGCAGGCCTACATGGAGGAGGACCCCACCCGGGTGGCGGTCACCGAGCAGGCGTTCCACGGCTTCGGCTACCCCATCCACCCCGAGTCCTATTCCATCCGGGGAGTGTGGGGGGACATGCTGGAGTATGTGCTGCTCGGGGAGATGACCCCCGAGGAGGCCCTGGAGTGGGCCGTGGAGGTCATCAACACCGAGTACCTGGGAGGGTGAGCTGACAGGAGGGGGCCGGCTGCGGCCGGCCCCCTTGTTTCCCATGGGAATCAGAAAGCTCAGTCCAATTGCCCGCCGGCGGCTGGGGGAGAACCTGGAGGCTTACCTCTACCTCCTGCCGGTGCTCCTCATCTTGGGGATGTTCACCATCTTCCCCTTGTTCCGGGCATTCCAGATCAGCCTGTTCCGCTGGCCGGTGTTTGGACCTAAGGAATTCGTCGGCTTTGCCAATTACATTAAATTGGTGGGAGACAGAGAATTTTGGAAGGCCTTGCGTAATACAGCTTATTACGTGGCTGGATCGGTGCCCATCACCTTGCTTTTGGCCATGGGGGTGGCGGTGCTGTTGAACACCCGGCTGCGGGGCCGGGTCGTCGCCAGAAGCGGCTTCTTCATCTCCTACATCACCCCGGTGGTGGCGGTGTCGCTGGTGTGGCGCTGGATATTCCACCGGTTCTATGGCCTGTTGAACTATGGCTTGGAGTGGATAACCAGCCGCCCCCCCTTGGAGTGGTGGGTGGACTTCTCAGCCATCGATTGGCTAAACGAACCCAGGTTTGCCATCCCTGCCCTGATCATCATCGGGGTGTGGCAGTTCGTCGGCTACCAGGCCATCATCCTGCTGGCCGGCCTCCAGAACATCGATCGTCAGTACTACGAGGCCGCCCGGGTGGATGGGGCCAATGCCTGGCACACCTTCCGCCACATCACCGTGCCCCTCCTCACCCCCCAGATCTTCTTCCTGCTCATCATTTCCATGATCGGAGCGTTCCAGCTCTTCACCCAGGTGTTCGTCTTGTTTGTGGGAAACCCTGGCCCTGGCGACGCCGCCATGACCATCGTGTTCTACATCTATGAGAAGGGATTCCGGGAGTTCAAAATGGGGATCGCCTCGGCGGCCTCGTACATCCTGTTCGCGGTGATCTTCGTCCTGACCATGATCCAGTTCCGCCTGTCTCGGCGCTGGGTCCACTACGGAGGTTGAGGGTGAGAAAGACTTTCTGGCTGGTCGTGCTCCTAGGTTTGGTTGGGCTGACCACCCCAGCCTCGGAAGCGGAGTGGCCGGATGTGTCCCGGGCCACCCTGGAGGGGAGGGTGATCAGGGTCTACGACGGGGACACGGTGGAGGTGGATTTTGGGGCCGGGCGGGTCCCCCGGTACGAAAGGGTGCGGCTGTTGGGGATCGACACCCCGGAGCTAGCTGATCCCCCGGAGTACTACGCCCGGGAGGCGAAGGGGCTCCTCACCCGGCTGGTGGCTCACCGGAGGGTACGGCTGGAGCTGGTTCCGGGGAACGAGCGGGACGGGTACGGCCGGCTTTTGGCTTACTTGTACGTGCGGAGGGACGGGGAGTGGATCCTGGTCAACGGGGAACTACTCAGGCAGGGGGCGGGGGAACCCTTGTTTGTGGCCGAGTGGGAGAGGTATTACGAGTACCTCATCCAGTGCTGGGTAGAGGCCCTGGCCACCCGGGCCGGGAAGTGGGGCCGTTACCCAGGGGAGCTGACCCCCCGAGAGCTGTGGGCCGACCCCCAGAAGTACGTGTTGGAAGGGGTGACCGTGCGGGCCCGGCTGGCCGAAGTCAGGGATTCCTGGGAAGGGCTGACCTTGATTTGTGAGGAGGGATTTAGGTTTTTCATTCCCCGGGACCGGGTGGACGAATTCGAAGCGGCGGGACTAGGGGTGGAGGACTGGCCCTTGGGGGCCGAGATATTGGCCTCGGGGGAACTGAGCTGGGACGCCCAGGGCCCCTACGTGGAGCTGTGGGGCCCGGCCCAAGTCCATTCCCTGGAAAGTGATCCCGGGTGAAGCGAGTTCGGTTGTTGCTGGGGGTGCTGGTCCTGGGTTGGCTTGGGGCCGCCTCCCCCCTCCTCCACGGCCCCTACACCGGGGACCCCACCGCCAGTCAGGTCACCGTGTCCTGGACCATGGAGCCTCCGCTCTCGGCTTGGGTGGAGTTCTCCCCCTGGCAGGACTTTTCCCCCGACGCTGAGTTCACGGAGGCAGTGGAGTACCGCCCCCAGGGGGGCCAGGGCCGGGAGACGGCCCACCTGCGCCTCGGGGGCCTGACCCCGGGCACCCGCTACGCCTACCGGGTGGTGCTGGCCGGGGGTTACGAATCCCCGGTGGGCAGCTTCTACACTGCTCCCGAACCGGGGACCGAGGTGGCCTTCTGTGTGCTCTCTGACACCCAGTGGAGGCACTGGACCGAGCCCAATCGGATAGAGCTGGTGGGAGATGCCATCGCCTCCGACCCCACTCCCTTCCAGTTCATCCTCCACGCCGGGGACGTGGTGGAACATCCGGTGCGAACGTACTGGGACCACTTGTTTTCTTCCCTGTCCGAGGCCCTGCTGCGGGCCCCCTTCCTGCCGGTTCTGGGGAACCACGACCGAGGTAGCCCCAGCTACTACCAGTACTTCGACCTGCCCCCAGGTGGGGGAAGGCAGGGAGAGCAGTGGTGGGCCCTTCATTGGGGAGACATCCTGGTGGTGGGACTGGACTCCACCGCTATCCGGCCGGCGGAGCTCCTGGAGCAAGCGGACTGGCTGCGGGAGTACCTGTCTCAGGATTTTTTGCATAAATTCGTAGTCTTCCATCACCCCGTGTTCTGTTCTGACGCGGGCTACGGCCCCGGCTCCTCCGGGCTGGAGGCCCTGTGGCACCCCATCTTCGTCCAGCACGGGGTGGACCTCGTGTTCAACGGCCACGCCCACAACTACGAGCGTATCGTGCGGGATGGAGTCACCTATCTGGTGGTGGGGGGCGGCGGCGCGCCCCTCTACCCCCAGGCGGAGGCCAGGGTGGCCGGTTCCCTGGTGGCAGACGACGAGCACCACTTCTACTTGCGGGTTTTCACCTCCCCGACGGGGATCCGGGTGGAGGTGGTGAAGGTGGCCCGGGTGGCGGGGGGAGAGGTAGTGCCGACCCAGGGCCTGTTGGACAGCTTCCAGCTCCCGCCCACCCGGTAGGACCAAGCTGACGAGTTGGGGCGTCCCCCAGTCCCCGGTCTCCTAAGCCCGGGTTTTGCCGCTTGGCGCAATATTTCGCGCCCTTGCCCGGCACCACCCCCCTCGATCCAGCTTGGGTGTCATTCCTAACCGACTTATTTGAAAAATGCTTTCGAAGCGGGCCGAGGGATCAGCGCGGGCCTTTCGGAGGGGCCTTGCCGGGGCCGTCCACCCCTAGAGAAGGTTTCCCAGGCAGGGCTAAGATCTCCTCTACCCAGCGCTCCAACCGGCGGAAATGGGTTCCCCGCCAGTACAGCTTCCCGCACCCCAGGCAGCGGACGTATTCCTCCAGCCAGGCCGCGGTGCGGGGCGGGATTTTCTCGCTCACCTCCTCTTTCCTCACCCGCTGCAGAACCCCGCCACACTCCAGACAGCGGCTGAAGGGACGCACCTCCCCCCGGAGGTCGAACCGGCGCACCACTTCCCGGGCTTGGGCCAGCGGGATCTCCGCCCGTACGAAATAGCCGTGGGTGAGCCGACCGTGCTTGAGGAGTTGCCGGTCCCGGGTGAGCAGGATCCGCCTCTCCCGCCGCGAGATCTCCACCAGGTCTTCGTCCTCAGCTTTGGGATGATAAGCCACATCCAGCCCCAAAAGGCGCAGTAGGCGGGCCAGGCGTCGGAGGTGGACGTCGGCCACGAAGGCCGGGCGCCGGAGCGGTCGGGGCCGGAGCCGGATCAGGGGGGAGATGTCCAGGGACTCGAACACCGGATACACCGCCACCCGGTCCCCGTCCGCCAGCCGATGGGAAAACGGGACCGAGCGCCCGTTGACCAGGATCAGGTCCACCTCCACGTGGGGCACCCCCAGGGCCTCGATGGCGTCCTTCACGGTGGGGGTCCCGAGAAAGGCGTAAGGAAGCTCCCGCCCTCGGCGCTCCGGGGGCAGGAAGTCGTTGAGCTCCGCGTAAAACCTAAAGGTGGCCACCCCCATGGCGGGTCAATTCTACTTGACCCCCGACGGGCGATTGAACACGCCCCGGCACGGTTAAGGCGGGGCTTTAACCCCGGGGGGACAGTGGTAGAATGGGCCGGCATGTGCGCACCAGGGGTAGTGAGAGAGAAACGGAGCCCAGATGCTGGCCGGATTTCTCTGGCGATCTGGTTGGGGGAGCTCACACCGGTCAAGCAGGAAGAAAAAATCAGCGAGCGGGCTTCTAGGGGTAATCGGGCGGGCAGAGGAGCGAAAAGAGTTCGTCCCTGAGGCGGTGGGTTTTCTCGCCGGCGGAAAGGAGCGATGAGGTGAACGTGTATGTGGTCATCATGGCCGGAGGGCGGGGGGAACGGCTGTGGCCGGCCTCCACCCCCACCCGGCCCAAGCCATTTTTGCCTCTGGCTCGAGGGGAACCCCTGATCAAGGCCACCTGGCGGCGGGCCCTGGCCCTCACCGACCCCCACCGGGTGTACTTGGTGGCCGAGCAGGGCTTGGCCCACAAATTCAGGGAACTCCTTGGGATCCCTGACGATCGGCTGATCGTGGAGCCCGTGGGGAAGAACACCGCCCCCGCCGTGGGCCTGGCAGCGCTGGTCCTCTCCCAGCTCGACCCCCGGGCGATCATGGTGGTGCTCCCGGCCGACCACCTGATCCCAGAGCAAGAGAAGTTCACTGCCACGGTGGCGCGGGGGCTCGAGGCAGCTGAGGCCGGTTATTTGGTGACCTTGGGGATCAAACCCACCCACCCGGCCACCGGCTACGGTTACATCCAGCGAGGGGAGCCACTTTCCGAGGTCCCGGGTGCGTTTTCGGTGGCTAGGTTCACCGAAAAGCCGGAGCCTTCCCAGGCGGAAAAATTCCTGGCCCAGGGGGGGTACTTCTGGAACGCCGGCATCTTCCTGTGGCCGGTGGACCGCATTCTGGAGGAGATCCACCGCTTCCTGCCCCGGCTCGCAAACGCCCTGGAGGAACTGCGCCCCCACTGGGGCACCCCCAGCTGGGGGGAAACCCTGGCCCGGGTCTGGGACCGGGTGGAGAAGACCTCCATCGACTACGGGGTGCTGGAGCGGGCTCAAGGGGTGGCGGTGGTGCCGGCCGAATTCACCTGGCACGACCTGGGCGACTGGCAGGCGGTGTGGCAGGCCCTCCCCCGGGACGACCAGGAGGTGGCCACCTATGGGGATCACCTGGGCAAAGATTCCAACCGCACTTTGATCTGGGGGCAGCCGGGGAAACCGGTGGCCACGCTGGGGGTCTCCGAGCTGGCCATCGTGGACACCCCCCACGCACTGCTGGTGGCCCGGCTCTCGCGCAGCCAGGAGGTGAGGGAACTGGCCCAACGCGCCGAGGAGCTCCCGCCCTGGGAAGAGCTCCTTAGGGAAGACAAAGGCGGCATGCTTGAGATGGTGCGCAGCTTCCCCGAACAATGCCAAGCCGGCTGGGAGCTGGGCAGCTCCGCCGACGTCCCCCTGGACAGGCTGGCTGGCTTCTCGCGCGTGCTGTGTGTGGGGATGGGGGGCTCGGGCATCACCGGTGACCTCCTGTCCTCGCTCCTCCCCTGTGAGGTCCTCCCCTGGCGGGGTTATCAGCTCCCCCCATTCATCGGAGAGGAAACGCTGCTTGTAGGGATAAGCTACTCGGGGAAGACGGAGGAAACTTTGGCCGCCTTCAAGGCCGGCCTCGCCCGCACCCACCGCGCCTTGGCCATCTCCTCCGGGGGAGAGCTGCGGGAGCTCTGTCGGCGAGAGGGGGTACCCTGGATAGGCATCCCGGCTGGCCTTCAACCCCGGGCCGCCCTGGGCTACCTCCTGTTCCCCCTGCTGGCCCTGTTCCGCCGATTGGAAGTGCTGCCGGAAGACCCGGCCCCGGCCCTGAGGCTGCTCTCAGCCCGGGCAGCCGAGCTGGCAGTCGAGGGCAGCCAGGCCCATCTCTTGGCCCGAACCCTGTGCCGCCACCTGCCCTTGATCTACGGCAGCCACGGCCACACCGCCCCGGTGGCCTTCCGGTGGAAGACCCAAATCAACGAGAATGCCAAGCAGCCCGCGTTCTGGGCCCAGCTCCCCGAACTCTGTCACAACGAGATCGTGGGTTGGGAACTCACCCCCAGACTCCTGCCAACTGCCCAGGTGGTCTTCCTCCGCACGCCCTCAGATCACCCCCGGGTGGGGGCCCGCATCGAGGTGTTGAAGGAAGTGCTGGCCCGCCGCGGCCTTTCTTACTCAGAGGTGTGGGCACAGGGGGAGACGGTGTTGGAAAGGTTGCTCTCCCTCCTTTACTTGGGCGATTGGGTGAGCGTGTATTTGGCGTTGCTCAATCGGGTGGACCCCACCCCGGTGCGGCCTATCCAAGAGCTGAAGGCGCGCTTGGCGGAGCTCCCCTGGGAGGGAGGGTGAGGGAAGTGGTCCAGGCCCGGTGACGCAAGCGGGAGCCGGACTTCACCCCCGATCTGGCCCGGGACTCCCTCCGGGCGAATTCGGGCAAAACGTCGTCCAGAGAGGGGGAGCGCTTTGGCCATGAGAGAGCGGTGGGAGGTAGTGGTGGTGGGCGGGGGCCCGGCCGGGGCCTTGGCCGCGGCCGCGGCGGCCCGCGCCGGAGCCCGGGTGGTGGTGGTGGAGCGCACGCGTCGGGCACCGGTGCGCTGCGGGGGGCTGATCGGGCCCCAAGCCCTCCGGCTTCTCTCCCTGCCCGAGGAACTGATCGTACAAGAGATAACCGCCCTCCGGATCTACCCCCCACTCGGGGACCCGCTGGAACTGCGGGCAGAAGGCCCCAAAGCCTACGTGGTGGACCGGCGGAAGCTGGACCAGCTTCTGCTTGAGCGGGCTCGGGAGGCAGGGGCAGAGGTACGGCTGGGGGTGGCGGCCATCGGCCTTTCCGGGACAGTGCTCCACACCACCGCCGGCGAGCTAGAGTTCTCTGTGCTGATCGGGGCCGATGGTCCCCGCAGTTCCGTGGCCAGTTGGGCCGGCCTCCCCGGCCCGAGGGAGGTGTTGGTGGGGGTGCAGGCCCGCCTCAAGGTGGAGCTGGAGCCTGGAGTGGCGCGGGTTTTCTTGGGACAGGAACTAGCCCCGGGGTTCTTCGGCTGGGCCATCCCGGCCGATGCGGAGGCGCTGGTGGGGCTGGCCACCACCGCCGGGCGGGCTGCGGGGGAGCTTCTGGGAAAACTGCTGCACAGGTATTTCCCCGGGGCGAGGGTGGAGGAGATGACGGGGGGGTTGATCCCCATCGGCCCCCCGCCCCACACCTCTTGCGGGCAAGTGCTGCTGGTGGGGGACGCCGCCGGGCACACCAAACCCGTCTCCGGCGGGGGCCTCTACTTCCTGGCCCGCTGTGCCCCCCTGGCCGGGGAACTCGCCGCCCGAGGTCCCTCGGCGCTAGGGGACTATCAATCCCGCTGGCGCCGGGAGATCGGCCAGGAGATCGAGTTCGGCCTGCGCGCCCGCCGCCTGTTCCTAAAACTTTCCGACCAGGACCTGTCGCGGGCCCTGGAACGGTTGCGGGACGAGAAGCTGGCTTCCTTCCTGGTCCAGGCGGCGGACGTGGACCACCCCTCGCGGCTGGTGCAGGCCGCCCTGGCCAGGCCGGCGCTCTGGCCCCACTTCCTGGCCTTGGTGGAGCCATTGGGGGGCTGGCAGCGGCTGCGCCACCTACTCGCCCCGGGTGAACCAGCTCCACCTGGGCCTGGCCGCCACTAGTTACAAGCGCTGGAGCGCATCCTAAGATCGCTAGATGAAAACCCTCCTTGAGCCTGGTGCCCCCAAAGGAGCGGCTGTCTCCCGGGGAAGGAAGGGAGTGGGGGCCCGGGGCGGTTGTCATTCCCCGGGCAGGGTGATATCCGTTACACTGAGCGCCGAGGTGAAACCGTTGAAGATCGCCATTGTGAGAACAGTGCTCCACCGGGGCTCAGGCCAGGTGGTCCATATCCGGGAATTGGCCCGCGCCCTCACCGACCGGGGACATCGGGTCACCGTGTTCACCACCCGGGCCGAGGAACGCCCCCCGGGCCTGGAAGTGGTGGAGCTGCCGGCCCGGCGGGCCAAAGATTTTCTCCCCCACCTCCGGGGTTACGACCTGGTGCACAGCCAATATCACCCCTGCCTGTGGGTGGGGGGGATGGCCAGGAAAAAGGGGATGCCGCACGTGTTCACCTTCCACGGTTTCGCCCCCATCCGGCACTGGAACAGCTGGGGCCAACGGACGAAGATGGTCCGCCGCCGGCTGGGCACCTTCTTCGCCCTGCGCTTGGGCGCCGATGGCTTCATCGCCGTGTCCCAGTTCTTGGCCCGGGCCCTCGCCTCCCGCTACCTGGTCCCCCGCCAGAAGATCGAGGTCGTCTACAACGGGGTAGATCTGGAGCGGTTTTCCCCCGGTGAGGGAGGTGACATCCGCCGGAAGTACCACCTGGAGGAGAGGAAGGTGGTGCTATATCTGGGGCGGCTCACCCGCTACAAGGGCCCTCAGTTCCTGCTCTCCGCCGCTCCTCAAGTGCTGAAGGAGGTTCCGGATGCCCACTTCCTCATCGCCGGCAGCCTGCGCAAGGACGTGCTCGACCTCCGGGGGCTGGCCCGCCAGCTGGGAATAGAAAAACACGTCACCTTCACCGAGTTCGTGCCGGATGAGGAAGTCCCCCAGCTCTACCGGACGGCGGACGTCTTCTGTTACCCCTCACTGTGGGAGGGATTCGGGCTCACCCCGGCCGAGGCCATGGCTTGCGAGTTGCCGGTGGTGGCCTTCCGCTGCACCGCGGTGCCGGAGGTGGTGCGCCACGGCCAGACCGGCCTGCTGGTGCCTCCCCGGGCCGTGGGAGAGTTGGCCCGGGCGCTGATTGAGCTCCTCACCGATCCGGAGAAGCGGCGCCGGATAGGACGTGCTGGGCGGGAACACGTAGCGGAAAACTTCCGCTGGGACTTGGCAGCCCAGAGGACGGAAGCTGTCTACCAGCGGGTTTTGGAGGCCCACAAGTGAAGCTGGTGCTCCTGGACATGGACGGCACGGTGCTGATGGGGAGGTCCCTGTCTGCCTTGGCCCACGCATTCGGCCTGGAGGAAAAGCTGCGGCAGCTGGACGCGGAGAAGGAGAGGCTGGGCCTGTCAGAACGGGAGGTGGCGGCCAGGATCGCGCAGCTGTTCTCCGGTCGTCCCCTGCGGGAGCTGAAGCGAATTGTAGACTTCATCCCCTTCACCCCGGGGGCAGTGTGGTGGGTGAAGCGGCTGCGGCAGGCCGGGGCCCAGGTGGCGCTGGTGTCAGACTCCTGGCGCCCGTTGGTGGAACGGGTGGCCCACAGGTTGGGGGTGGACTTGGTGTGGGCCAACGACCTGGAGACGGAGTTGGGCCTGGTCACCGGGAGGATCTTGCCCCCGCCGTGTCCCAAGCGGCTCCCCGAGGGGTGCCGCAAGCACGCGGTGTGTAAGCTTTACGCCCTGGAGAGCTTGAGCCAGCGGCTGGGGATTCCCCGGGAGCACACGTTGGCAGTAGGGGATGGGACAGTGGACGTGTGCATGTTGCGGGAGGCCGGGCTGGGGGTGGCCCTGAACCCCAAATCCCCGGAAGTGGCCCAGGCAGCGGACCTGGTGGTATACGGGGATTTCTATGACCTGGAGCAGGCGGTAAAGGAGGCCAGCCGTGGCCAAAGTGCTGGATTTGGAGTCGTTTAAGGACTTCGACATCGAAGAGTGCATCCAGGACAAGATCGACACCCGGGTGGTGGACGACACCGGGCTCTCGGCCCCGTTGTCCATCTCCCTGGTGGTGCCGGTCCGGTTCGGTGAGGTGAAGGCGGAGGAGGAGTGGGGGCTGGAGGAAAAGACGTTCAACCGCATCCTGCGGGAGGTTTCCCAGCTGGTCGATCTGGGCTACTTGGACGAGCTGATCGTGGTGGACGGCACCGTGGGCCCGGACCGCCGCCCCGACTTCCGAGTCCTGCAGCAGGTGGTACGCATCGCCTACCAGGAGATCGGGCTGTTCCACGACCAGGTGGAGATGCTGCACCGGTACCGGGTACAGGGGGAGATGGCCCGGAGGGGGTACGCCGACCTGTTCGTCAAGGTGGTGCATCAGTTCGACCGCAACCTACAGAAGGTGCTTTTGCGGTATGGGGTGTCGGGGTTGGTGGGGGCGTTCGGGGTGCCCCGGGGCAAGGGGGCGGCCCTGTGGCTGTCGGTGCCAATTGCCTCCGGAGACGTGGTGGCCTATGTGGATGCGGACATCGTCAATTTCCAAAAGGAGTTCGTGGTCGCCCTCACCCACCCCATCTTCTACTCCTGGCACGTGGAAGAGCCCACCCTGAAGTTCGTCAAGGCCTATTACGATCGGGTGACCCTGGTGGAGGGGAAAGAGGAGGGGATCTACGGGGGGCGGGTGTGCCGCATCCTGGCCCGGCCGCTGCTGGTCCTCCTGTCCCGCCACGGCCTCTACCCGGGGATAGAGGCGTTCAACTACCCGTTGGCAGGGGAATTCGCCATCGCCCGGGGGGTGGCCAAGCGCCTCCGGTTCACCAACGACTACACCATCGAGATGGCCATGCTCACCCAGCTGTACCGGCTGGTGGGGCCGGAGGGGATGGCCCAGGTGGACTTGGAGGTGTTCTACCACATCGGCCAGGCCTATCCTGCCCTGGCCAGGATGGCCGAACAGATCGCGGCCTATGTGGCCCGGGAGCTCCTGGAGGCCGGGGTGTCTCCCGAGCAGCTGCTGGAGGAGTTCCGCCAGGAGGCGGAGAGACGGATCCAAGCTGACTTGGAGGCGGCAGACAGGCTGCGGGCCAGGGTGCAGGACGTGGTGGTGACCCATTCCCCGGAAGACGACCGGAAGCGGCTGGCAGACTACCTGGACATCCTAAAGCGGGTGCTCGCGGAGGGGGGAGAGGGGAGGCGCACCCAGGTCTTCCCCTCCTGGTTGGAGATCGACCAGGCCACCAGGAATTATGTCCAAATCTCGCGCATGCTCCGGCGCCGGGCTGTCCAGTCCACCTGGGCGCGGCTGGTGGAGTGCGGCTACGTGTGAGGGCTGAACCCGTCCCCGCCCCGAGGCCAGGGCGGGCTGAAGGTCATGATTTCTTGCTCGGGGCCAGCTTCTCCACCTTGCCCTCCCGGATCAACCGCTCCCCCCACTCCCGCAACTTGAACTTCTGCACCTTGCCAGAGGGGGTCATGGGGAACTCCTCGGTGATCACCACATACCGGGGCACCTTGAACCCGGCCACCTGGCGGGCGCAGAAGTCCACTATCTCTTGGGGGGAGATGTCCGCCCCCTCCCGGGGGATGATGAACGCCATCCCCACCTCCCCCATCACCTGGTCCGGCACCCCCACCACCGCCACCGTCTGGACGGCGGGGTGGGTGTACAGGAGCTCTTCCAGCTCCGCCGGGTAGACGTTGAACCCCCCGGTGATGATCATGTCCTTCTTGCGCCCCACTATCCTCACGTAGCCTTCCGGCTCTATCACCGCCAGGTCACCGGTGTAAAGCCAACCGTCGGCGTCGATGGTCTGTCGGGTGGCCTCGGGTTTTTTCCAGTAACCGAGCATGACGTTGTAGCCGCGGCAGGCCAGTTCCCCCATTTGTCCGGGGGGCAGCTCCCGGCGCGCCTCGTCCACCACCTTCACCTCCACCCCGGGGAGGGGTTTGCCCACGGTCTCCACCCGCTTCTGTAGGGGGTCGTCAAACCTGGTCATGGTGATGACCGGGGAGGCCTCGGTGAGCCCGTAGGCGATGCACACGTTGCAGCCCAGCTCCTCCATGGTGCCCCGCATCACCTCCACCGGGCAGGGGGCCCCGGCCATGATCCCGGTGCGCAGAGAAGACACGTCGTAGGGCCGGCCTTGCTCCCTCGCCCGCCGGTACTCCTCCAGCCACAGCACGAACATGGTGGGCACCCCGTACAGGATGGACACCCGCTCCCGCTGGATGAGTTCCAGGGATTCCGGAGCTTTGAACACGGGCATGGGCACCACCGCCGCTCCCCGGCTCACCGCCCCCAGGATGCCCATCACGCACCCGAAACAGTGAAAGAAGGGCACGGCCAGCAGGAACACGTCCTCGGGGGTCACCTGGAGCACGTCCATGATCTGGCGGGCGTTTTCCGTCATGTTGTGGTGGGAGAGCATGGCACCTTTTGGTTCCCCGGTGGTGCCTGAGGTGTAGAGGATGAAGGCGCACTGGGTGGGGGAGATTTCCTCCGCCCGCCGGGCCAGCTCCTCCCGCGCTCCCCTCTCCTCCCCCAGCGCCAACACATCCTGGTAAGTCCGCATTCCGGGGACCTTGGGCCCCACCACGATGGCTTCCTTCAGCCGGGGCAGCTCCCCCCGCACTTCCCCCAGCATGCCCGCGAAATCAATGCCCAAGAACTCCCCGGGCAGGAACACCGCCACCGCCTCGGAGTTGCCCAGGATGTAGCGCACTTCATGGGTCTTGTAGCGGGTGTTCATCGGCACCACGATCCCCCCGGCGCGGGAGATGGCGAAATAGGCCTCGATCCACTCCGGCACGTTGGACATCCAGATCCCCACCTTGTCTCCGGGTTCGACCCCCAGGGCCACCAACCCCGCCGCCAGCCGATCTACCCGGGACAAGAGCTCCTCGTAGGTGAGGGGTTTCCCCTGGTAGATCACCGCCGGCCGCTCGGGATGTGCGCCGGCGGTTTCCCGCAGCACTTCATACAGGGTGCGCACCTGCTATCCCTCCTTTTATAACCTCGGTCTACTCGGCCAAGATGGCCTCGATGCCCAGCCGGGTGCGTTCCACCGCTTCTGGGGGAGAAAGCCGGCCGGTGAGCACTTGTTCCACCATGAGCCTGAACTGCAAGGACACTTTGGCGTAGTAGGGGGTGGGGGGTCGGGGGCGGGCCTGGGCCAAGATGGCCTCCACTTCCCGGTGGAACCAGTGAGGCTTGGTGTTCAGCCTGGCCAGCACCGATTGGCGGCTGGGGGTGCGGCCGGTGGCCTGGCAGAACTTGGCCATCACCTCCGGGGAGGCCAGTATCCGCACCAACTCCCCGGTCAGCTCCGGGCAGCGGCTCTGGCGCAACACTCCGAACGCCATCCCCCCTACCACGCTGGTGGCCTTCCCCCCGGGAGAGAGCCGGGGGATCAGGGTCAACCCCACCCGGCGGCGGAACTCCCGCTCGTCCCACCGGGCCAGGGATTGGATGGCCCTCTTTTCGTAAGTTCCCCCCAGTGAGAAGGCCACCTTGCCCTGGGCAAACAGCCGCCTGGGTTCATCCCAGGAAAAGCCAACCACCTGGGGAGAGGCCAACTTCCACCGGTTGACCACTTGGTCCAATAGGTGGAGCATCTCCACCGCCCGGCCGTCCAGGGCCGGCTGCCACCCACTGATCAGCCCCTCCCCCAAACTCCACAGCAGGGGCAGCAGTTGAAATGTAGTGGTCTCGCCCCCGCGGACCCCGCCACAGAGCGCCAACGGGTATTCGCCCAGGCCGTAACGACGGCGGTGGCGCAGCAAGTTCTCGGCCACCGCCCGCAGCTCCTCCCAGGTGTGGGGCACCGGTTGGCCCTCATAGGCGAGCCAATCCCGTCGGTACCAGAGCACCGCGGCGCTGGCCTCGGTCTGCACCCCATAAAGCCGGCCGTCGCCGGGGTCGTTGCCCTGGCGGACCACCGGCAGCAGGTCTTCCAAGTAGTCTGGGATCCATTCCGGGCACAGCTCGTCCAGGGGGAGCAGGAATTTGAACTGGGCCAGTTCGGCCAGCCACACCGAGTCCACCAGGGCCAAGTCCGGGGCCTGTCCGGCGGCCACCGCCCAAATGAGCTCCTCCCGCAGGCGCGGCCGGCCCACCACCCGGGCCACGATCTCCACGGGCCGGTGGGGATGAGCGGCGTTGTAGCGGGCCTGGGCTTCCTTCAGGGCCAGCAGCCACTCGCGTTCTGAGACCAAGGCCCGCACCACCTGGGCCCGGCGCCGGGCCACATAGGTGCCACTCCCCTGGATCCGCACCAGCGCCCCCTCCTGCACCAGCTCCGCCAGGGCCTGCCTCACCGTCAGCCGACTGACCCCAAATCGCTCCCCCAGCTCCCGCTCCGAGGGCAGTCGCTCCCCCGGGGCCAGCTTGCCGGAGGCAAGGAGGCCTTCGATCAAGGCCTTGAGCTGGCGGTAAAGAGGGGTGGATGAGGCCCGATCTAACTTGCCGTCCATTTCACCAATTGATACCTCCGAACTCGAGGGTCGTCAAAAGCCGCTCCCCCTTCAGCGCTGGCAGCGGGGGCAGAAATAGGTGGACCGGCCAGCGAGCTTCACCCGCTCAATCGCCGTCCCGCAGCGGGGGCAGGGTTCCCCGGCCCGGCCGTACACGGCCAGCCGAAGCTGGAACCCCCCCAGTTCCCCGCTGGGAAGCCGGTATTCGGCGTCGGCCAGTGTGGTGCCCCGACCGGCGATCGCCTCCTCCAGCACCTGGGGGATGGCTCGGGCCAATCGGTGGGCCTCAGCGAGGGAGAGGGATCGGGCCGGGCGGCGGGGGTCAATACGGGCCCGGAATAGGATCTCGGCCGCGTAGATGTTCCCAATGCCGGCGATCTTGCGCTGGTCCAAAAGCCAGGCCTTCACCGGCATGCGGGACTTCCCCAACGCTTCCGGGAGCCAGGAGAGGTCCCCAAACGGCTCCGGACCCAGCCCCCGATCGAACTCTTCCACCAGCTCGGCCTGGGCGAGCCTCCGTTTGTCCACCAGATACACCCCGCCTCTGGGGAAGGAGAGCAGCAGCCGCACGCGCCCTGGCGGGGATTCTTCTCCCCACAGGAGCCTGCCGGACATCCTCAGGTGTATCACCAGTAGCTTCTCACGCTCTTTCCGCTGGGAGAGGTGAAACAGGATGTATTTCCCTCGCCGGGCGAGCCGCTCCACCCGGGCGGGCAACCTGAGCTGCGATGGCAGGTGCCTCAGAGCTGGGTCCAAGGCCTCCAGCCCCAGGAGGCGCTTCCCTTCCACCCAGGGGCGCAGAGCCCGCACGATAGTTTCAACTTCAGGAAGTTCTGGCATTTCCTCCCCCAAGCAGCTCGACCAACTTGCGGGCGGAACTCTCGGCGCTGAACCGGAGGGCTGTTTCCCACGCCCCCAGGGCCAGGCGCTCGGCGAGCCCGCGATCCCCCAACACCTCCAAAATCGCGTGGGAGAAGGAAAGTTCGTCCTCTGCCGCCAAAAGGCAATTCTCCCCCGGCACCAGGAACCCGCTTGGGTTAGGCAGGGTCACCACCGGGGCCCTCCCCGCCAGCGCCAGCAGCACCTCCTGAGGGCGGGGATAGAAAAGGGCCACCACATCGGCTTCCCGCAGCCAGTCCAAGGCCCAGGCGGGCGGGGGCTCACCCGGGAGCAGCACCCGTCCTTTGAGCCCCAACCGGGCCGCCTCCGCCTCCAGTTCCTCGGCTGTTTCCCCTCCCCCCGGCAGCACCAGCGCCACGCCGGGCTGCCGGCGGGCTACCTCCAGGAACGTGTACAGGGCGAACCTCCCCTGGTGCACGGTTCGCCAGCCCCAGCCCAGCACCACTTGGGCGCGGGGGGGCAGGGCCAATTCCCCCCGCAGGGAATGGCGAGGGGGGCGGGCCAGGTCGGCCAGGGAGTGGAAGAGCGGGGTCAGGTGGATCGGCGTCCTCAACCCAAGTCGCCGCAGTTCCCGCCAGGCCAGAAGGGAGTCCACCGTCACCGCCTGGGCTTGGGTGGCCAGCCCGAGGGAGCGCTGCTCAGCCAGGGGAAGGGAGGGGCGCAACTCCGGAGGGAGCCAAAGTAGAGCTGGATCGCGAAAGAGGTGGTGGGTGTGCACGTGGGGGAGTCCGAACCGACGGGCCCAGCGGGCTCCCCAGCTCCCCCACCTCCCCCCGGTGTGGGTGTTCACCCCTGCCAGGCCTCGCCAGCGGCCGTCCCGCCGTGGCCAGTGTGTTCGGCGCTGGGGTACCAGCAGCTCCACGGCCAGCCCCTGGCGCCGCAGCGTCGCGGCCAGCCGCCCCACCGCCTCCCCCACCGGATGGCCAGTGCCGGGTGGGACATCGGATACCAACCCCACCCTCATCGGCTGTAGATCTCCTTCCCCGCCAGGAAGGTGAGTTCTACCTGGATTTCCTCCCCCGGCACCTGGGTGGGGTCGGCCGACAGGACCACCAAGTCAGCCAGCTTCCCCACCTCCAAGCTCCCGAGCTTGTGTTCCCAACCCACGGCATAAGCTCCGCCCAGGCTATAGGCCCGCAGGGCCTCCTCCGGGGGGAGGCGCTGGGCAGGCTGGGGGGGATGGAGGGCGCCGGCCAGGCCGGCCAGGGGGCCGAAGGGCATGCAATCCGACCCGAAAGCCAGGGGGATCCCGTGGGCCACCACCCAGGCGTGGGGGTCGCTGCGGCGGTCTCGTTCTGGTCCCAAGCGGGTTTCGTAAAGCCGCCCTGGGCCCGACCAGCGGGCGGCGAAGTTGGGCTGCATGGAGGCCACCACGCCCAACTTGGCCAGGCGCGCCAATTGCCCTTGGGTGGGGAGTTCCAGATGTTCCACCCGATGGCGGGCCTGGGGCTGGAACAAAGCCCGCTCCCCGGCCGCCAGCACCTCCTCGATGGCCCGGTCCCCGATGGCGTGTATCGCCAGTTGTAGCCCTGCTCGGTCCACTTCTGTCCACAGGGCGGCCAGTTCGTCCCGGGAGAGCAGCAGCTTGCCGCAACCCTCGCCGTCGGAGTAGGGGGCCTGCAAGGCAGCGGTGTGGGCCCCCAGGGAACCGTCCACATAGACCTCGCCGATGCCCTGAATGCGAACCAGTTCTCCGCCGAAGCCGCGGCTGATCCCCAGTTCCGTCAAGTTGGGGAGCTGGCTGGGAGGCAGGTACAAAAAGCAGCGGGTGATGAGGAGCCCGCGAGCCTCGGCAGCCTGCAGGGCGGCCAAGGTCTGGGGCCCGCCCATGTCGGCCACCGCGGTGACCCCCAGGGAGGCGGCTTTCCGGGAGGCCGCTGCGGCTGCTTCCACCAATTGCTCGAGCTCGGGTTGGGCACAGGCGAGCAGCTCCTGGGCCGCCTCCTCCCACAGGTGTCCCCGGTCCCGGTCCACCAGTTCCCCTTCCGGCCGCAGGCAGCGGGCCAGGGCCAGGGTGTTGGCCGCTACCATGTGCCCGTCCACCCGCAACGCCACCGCCGGGGCCTGGGGCACCGCCCGGTCCAGGTCCGCTCGCTCCAAGTACCGCCGCTCCGGCCATACGGACTCGTCCCACCCCCGGGCCACCACCCACCCCCCGGGGTGCTGCTGGGCCCAGCCCCGCAGGAGCTCCAGCGCTTCCCGCAGGCTGCGGGCCGGGGACAGGTCCAGCTCGTAGGTGAGGGCCAGCCCCTCCTGGAGAAAGTGGACGTGGGAGTCGAAGAACCCCGGGGCCAAGGTGCGGCCAGCCAGGTCCAGGACCCGAGTCCGGGGCCCCCGCAGGCGGAGGACCCGCTCTGTCCGGTCCACCGCCATAATGTGGCCGCAGCGCACCGCCACGGCATCGGCCTGGCTTTCCCCCACCAGGCGGGCGTGGTATAAGATCAGATCGGCGGACATGTTTCCCGCCGGCCATTATATGGGGAAGGAGCGAGGGGTGGAGACCAAGCTGCTGGCGCCGGACGAACGCGGGGTGAGGGAGGCGGCCCGGATCCTGGCCGCCGGGGGGCTGGTCGCCTTCCCCACCGAGACGGTGTATGGGCTGGGGGCGAATGCCCTGGATGCCGAAGCCGTGGCCCGCATCTTCGAGGCCAAACAGCGCCCGCGGTTCGACCCTCTGATCGTCCACGTCGCCTCCCCGGAGGAGGCCCTGGGGCTGTGGCGGGCCACCCCGCTGGTGGCGGAACGGCTGATAGAACGGTTCTGGCCGGGGCCCCTGACGCTGGTGTTGCCCAAGTCGGACCGGGTGCCGGACATCGTGACCGCGGGCCTGTCCACGGTGGCGGTGCGCATGCCGGACCACCCCCTGGCCCTGGCCCTGATCCGGGAGGCGGGCTGTCCCATCGCCGCGCCCAGCGCCAACCGGTTCGGCCGGCCCAGCCCCACCCATCATCAGCACGTCTTGGCCTCTCTTGGGGGGAGGATCGAGGCGGTATTGGCAGCCGGGGATACCCCGGTGGGTATCGAGTCCACGGTGGTGTCGCTGTTGGACCACCCACCCCGGGTACTGCGCCCCGGGGGTACCCCGCTGGAGGCCCTGCAGGAGGTGGTGGGGGAATTGCGGCTGGAGCCCCCGCGCTCCGATCCCGGGGCCGCCCCGGCCCCGGGCACCCTGCCCCGCCATTACGTGCCCCACACCCCGCTGTTCTTGCTCGCTGAAGGTCCCCCGCAAGGGGGAGAGGCGTTCCCCAGAAACGAGTGCGGCCTCCTGGCCTTCCGGGCCCCCTGGCACGGCTTCCGCCAACTGGAAGTCCTCTCGCCGGCCGGGGACTTGAGACAGGCCGCCGCCCGCTTCTTCTCCTGCCTGCACCGGTTGGACGAGGCGGGGTTGGCCGCCATCGTGGCCGAACCCATTCCCGAGGAAGGATTGGGGGTGGCGATCATGGACCGGCTGCGCCGGGCGGCCTCCGGGGAGGCCCGGCTGGATCAAACCCACGTCTGGCTCAGCCGCTGAAGGGAGGGATGATGCGCCTTGTGGGAAAGAGGGTCGCGGTGTTGGTGGCCGACATGTATCAGGAACTGGAGTTCTGGTACCCCTACCTCCGGCTCCAGGAAGAGGGGGCAGAGGTGGTGGCGGTGGGGCCGGAGGCGAAGGAATATCGCAGCAAACTAGGTTATCCAGCTAAAGCCGAGCTGGCTGCTGCCCAAGCCCGGGCCCAGGAATTCGCCGGGGTGGTCATCCCCGGCGGATACGCCCCTGACTATATGCGCAGGAGCCCGGAGTTGGTGGCCTTCGTCCGGGAGCTGGCCCAGGCGGGAAAGCCGGTGGCCGCCATCTGCCACGGGGGGTGGATGCTGGCTTCGGCAGACGTGGTGCGGGGCAAGCGGGTCACCAGCTTCTTCTCCATCCGCGACGACCTGGTGAACGCGGGCGCGGACTGGGTGGACGAGCCAGTGGTGCGGGATGGGAATTTGATCACCGCCCGGATGCCCCCCGACCTGCCCCAGTTTTTGCGGGAGTTCATCTCCGCCCTGGCCGGCTAGCCGAGCGGGCAACCCGACCAGCGCCTGCTGGCCAAAGGGGTCAAAGCTCCACGATGGTCACGCCCTCGCCCCCTTCGGCTGGGGGGGCGAGGTAAAACCGGCGCACATAGGGGAGTTGTGCCAGGTGCTGGTGCAGGGCATTCCGCAGGGCGCCGGTGCCCTTGCCGTGCACCACCCGCCCGGTTGACACCCCGGCCAGGAGCAGCCGGTCCAACCACTCGTCCACCTTGCGGATGGCCTCTTCCACGGTGAGGCCCCGCACCGAGATCTCCAGGGGGGCGGAGGCGTGGCTGGGGAGGTCTGGGCGGGGCGGGG
>ENA-OSAI01000039-OSAI01000039.1-marine-sediment-metagenome-genome-assembly--contig:-NODE-39-length-91622-cov-12.517446_pt1 | contig 91622 bp, 90 predicted proteins | sample MGYA00237871_ERZ529316 | MGnify/ENA primary metagenome ERZ529316 (study PRJEB26369, sample SAMN03142814) | marine sediment metagenome | biome: marine; feature: borehole; material: sediment...
AGTCACAGGCGTGAATGATGATGAAGCTTGTCTAGAACAAGTTATTGAGAGACATCTAAAGGAAGCCGGAGCTGACACGCCCATACATTTTACAAGGTATTTTCCAGCCTACAAATTTCACAAACCACCAACACCTGTAGAGAAACTAGAAAAAGCTTACAGAATGGCACGAAAAGCAGGAATACTCTTTCCATATTTAGGAAATGTGCACGGTCATCCATACGAAAGTACTTACTGCCCAAACTGCGGCGAAAAACTGATCCAAAGATACAGTTACACCATAACACAATACAAGATAACTAAAGACAAAAAATGCCCAAAATGCAAAATAGAAATCCCAATAAGAGAAAAACCAACAAAACAAATCTTTAGGTGTACACAATCATCGATCACCACTTTTAGGAAACTTCGGAAACCAATTTAAACACATCATCGAAGCGAATCGATATAAGCTATTCCGCAAAATGCCCTTAATTTAAGTAACTGATTTCTATAATCACCTTTAAATTAGCACTCAAGCGATAATAGCTCTCGCAAAATTCTTTTTTCTTGGTTTTTATTCCTGTCAATTATTAGATTATTTCTTTCAGTTCTTTTCTTAATTCAATAACTTTGAGGCTTTTGGGCTTTTGTTTTAAGTCATCTTTCCAACAAATAATCATATCACATTCTTCTGGGTTGTGCCCGTGAGTTATGAAATCCGAAGAATTTATCTCAAATTCAGCAGCTTTAGTAGTCCAACCTTTGCCTTTTCTGACTCTTACATATGCGTCAGGAAATCGCGTACTAACAGATTCTATCTTCATCTTTAAATGTTGACTGAGTTTGCTGAAAAGTATTATCACTTCTTGTTCTGTCTCTGGTGCGCGAAGCATACCTTCAAAATTGCTGATTCCTTCAAATGGACTTTTTATTTTTAAAACCGCCTTATCAATTAGGTTCCATTCCTTATATGTTAATTCTAGAATTGTTATATTTTTGCGAAGCCTTCTCACTAATTTTTCCGGAAGGTTTAGGTCTTTTACATCCAGAGGTTCCCAAAGTTTAACTTCCCATCGGACAGGTTTGCTGTGTTGGTAGTAAAGATTTTCGTCAAATCTATAGTCATCTATAACGGTTCCAAGACCGTATATGAATCTTCCAGAGCTGGCAACAACTTTATCTCCAGGTAACACTCTAGTATAGAATCTCCATAATTGATGTGGCTTACTGCGATATCCAACCTCTTTAAATGCTTGTGCGAGTTGTTCTTTAGTCTTATATTTCTTGAGATTGCCTACGTCTGACCATCCAACTGCAATACAGCCTCTGTCTCTCTGTTCAACCCACAAGAATCCATGCTGACCTGGAGCGATTTTCCAATATCTCATTTTTACACCAATCATAAAATTTTGACATAAAGCTCATAAATATTGCTAACAGTGAGAAGTGAAGAAAATAACCCGAAAATGATGAGTTTGAACTAGGAAAAGATAGATAAATGAAGGGGATACAGAGAGATAGCTTAACCTTACTGTCTTAAATTTCTGGCGCTAAAATACATATATCTAAAGTTTTGAATAAAATTTGGGGATTAAGCGGTGATTTGCAAATTAATAATAAAAAATTTTAAGAGCATAAAAAACAGTAATGAAGTCAAACTCAAACCTCTAACTATTATAACTGGCTCTAACTCGTCTGGGAAAAGTAATTTTTTTAGAAGCTATTGCTTTTATTTCGCAAGTTACATACCTAGAGAACATATCAGTTTATCTGTTTCAAGAAGTAAATAGACTCAAAATTACGTTACAGCATCAGTGCAAAATTCCTGAACTCATACTTACTTAGAACTAAAAAATCTTGAAGTGTTATCACTTATTTCATGAGTTTCCATAAGGATGTTTCACATAAAAATTACTTGTAATTTCTAAATCTCAGATGAAGCATTTGCTAAGAAAGCTAATTTCGTTAAACGATTTTTCAATGTCTACTTTGAATCCAGCTTATAGGTTCATAAAAGTTTAAGGTTAGCTTCAATTGAGACAATCTAACTGCATTTGATGATGAAAAATGTTTAGGTTAAAATTAACAGTCTTGATTCTTTCTTTAATTGTTTCATTAGGAGTCGCCGTCTTCTCGTTATATCCTTATTTGCTTCAAAAAGAAAGTAAACAACTTACTGCAAGAGTTCTAAAAGCGTTAGATGAGACTGAGTATTGGATCACCTATGAGAGTCCTTCAGAACATGGTCTTTCTCTGGCTTGGGGAGATGGCTACCTTTGGATGGCTGATATATATGATGGTGTCATATACAAAGCTAAAGAGATAGAAGAAGGACTTGAAATAGCAAAATCTTGGGATTTAAGAATTCAACCTTCAAACGTATTCCAGATGAGAGATATAACATGGGACGGTCAAACTCTATGGTCGGTAAATTGGGGGAGCATACAGAAACATGATCCAAAAACTATGAAGATAATTTTTGAATACCATGAAAATCCGCCATGGGAGAATATGCATCATATGTGGAACATCGCATGGGATGGGAAACACATATGGTCCGGTCCTGAACAGTTGAATCAACACAGTATAGAGGATTATCACGTGGAAGCCGTATATCCTTCAGCGGGTTTTCCGATGAATATTGCCTTTAGAAACGAGAGTGAGTTATGGATCTCAGATAGCGTATGGGGCTACATCATCCAACTTGATATGAGTAAGCTGCCGCCTCAAACAATCAATACTTACTCTATTGTGGAAAGACCTTACGGTATCGCATGGTCTGATGAGAATTTATGGGTTTACGATTTAGCAACCAAATTAATTTATAAGATAAAGCGGTTTCCAGACTTCCCCTTAGATCCAAAAAATATGTATTTGAAAAAAGAAAACTATACGATTCCAGGAGAAATCATTGAAAATGTAACTTGGACTCTAGACAAATCACCATATCTAGCTGATAGTATATACATACCCCCTGGAAGCACCTTAACCATTGAGCCTGGCGTAAAAGTTTTCGTTAGGGGAGAGGTAATCGTTCAAGGTACATTAAAGGCAATTGGCACTCCAGAAAAACCCATCCTTTTCACCCATGTCAATTGGGATAAACCCGCCACTGGAGATTTTTTCTTTGGCGATCCTAATCATAAGGCAGTGTATTCTGAAGGTGAAGAGGCTTCAGCTTCAATTTTGAAATATGTCATGATTGAATATTTTCAGAACGGTATCGAAACTTTGAATGCCCTTCCTACCATAGAGTATTCCATCGTCAGGAAGAACCTTGGCGCAGCAGGAGCGATTCAAATAAGATTAGAAAAAGGAATTTACTCCACTCTAAAATTCGTTGGCAACAAAATATCTGAGGGTGGAGATGGAATTAAAATAGAAATTGGGTCAGAAGCAAAAGTTTCAAACATCGTCATTAGAGAAAACGTTTTTGAAAATATTAACGGTGCTCCCATCTATATAGAATATCGAGGTGAAAACCCTCCTCAAGTTTTAATTGAACACAACATCTTAGATTACGCTCATGGAGCCGCCACTATTTTTGATGGATCCTTTGACCTAATTTTTCGTCATAATTTTATCAATGATATGGTGGCTTACAGAGGAGTTATGCCCCCCTCAAATTCTAAAGCCGAGATTAGTTATAATTTTATTCGCCATACTTTTCAAGCTGGAATTCAACTTGATGATCTAAGTTTTAAGGATGTAGAAGTGAAATATAACACAATAATTGATAGCATTGTGGATTCAAATTTCGGTAATCCTGGAGTGAAAGTAGAGTACAATAACATTCTATTTAGTCCGGAAGTTGAGGTTTGGGCTAGCGGTTTAGACATCTCAGAAAACCGTACAGCTAAGATGCCTCACAATTGGTGGGGAGTCCCTAACCTGGAAGAAGTGAAAAAACATATTGTGGATTCAAGTAACTCAGTAGAACATGGTCCTCTTATTGTAGAACCTATCTTAACAGAGCCTAATGGAATCGGCTTTATTCGAGGACTAATAAACGACAAAACCACAGGCAAACCCATAAGCGAGGCAAAAATCATAATCGGCAATATCACGTTGAATTCCGCAGTTAATGGAGAATTCTTTTCCGCTTTGCTAGAAGGAACACAAATTTTAACCATTTCCGCCCCAGGCTACCAAACGAAGGAATTTATTGTCGAAGTAACTTCTGCAGAAGTAAATACTTTGGAATTAGAACTTACACCTGAAAATTTTTAGTCTTTTGACAATAGTTTGGTTAAAAGTCGTGAGGTAGAATTTTTTCGCTATTTTTTCGATAGCAACCGACAGGTCCTTTTGAGGTCTTTGATACACCTGCCTGATTGCATTGTCGTAGAACGAAGAATATATCTGTAAGGTAGCGGAAAACGTTCAAGGGGCAAGGGACCTGATAGAGGCTGGCTTTGAATACGTGACAGACATAAACAGCGTGAAACTGTTTAGAAAACTGAAAACTTCATATTTAGGGTCCCCTGTCCTTCCCTGAGGGCCCGTGGTCTAGTTTGGATTAGGACGCTGGCCTGCGGAGCCGGAGGTCCTGGGTTCAAATCCCAGCGGGCCCGCCAAAACAAACTAGAGATATTTGTATGTTCAAGGATTTATGTTTCCGTTAATAATAAAAACTTGAATTCCTAGTGTGATACGGAGAAGATGGATTTATGGAAGATGATAGTTATATTTGTCATATTATCATCCCATCAAAAAACTATCAAAGATCGAAGAAATTCTATGAGGGTGTTTTTGGATGGCTAGTGCAAGAACAGCCGGGTACGAATTCTTTTAGATGTTCTTCCGCAATCAGGAAAAGGGATAAGCGCTGAATTGAACTCGGAAGAAGAGTTTATTGTCCCATCAATCTACACTTCTAACATTGAAGCAAAACTCAAGCTCATAGAAGAGTATGGTGGAAAAGTACTAAAGGGTAAAACGCCCATTGGCAAAAATGCAGAGTATGGATACTTTGCGCTATTTGAAGACCCAGATGGAAACAAAATATGCTTTGTACTCCACGGTATCATAGTTCACTACATGAAACGGCCAATAGAAACCGTTTTGACTTGTTCCTCAGGTAGTTCTTTGCTTAGTGGAAAAGAAAAGCAGCCAATGAAAAGACTAAATTTCGTTTTTCCCAGTGCATGATTATTTTTCTTTTGTTAGGAAAAATGTTCTTTTATTTTTCTTGTTCCCTTTAAACTCGCAACAGGGGTTTTGTTATTGAAAGTTGCGTATAAACTGAGTAGGGAAATAAAGAGAGCTAAGAGAAAAGTAACATGCATAGTAATGTTGATGCTTATTCTAATGGCTACGTTAACATCAGTGTTCAACTTTGTGGTTGTTGGGGTAGCTGGTGCGCCTGTAACTGTGAGATGTGGCTGGTTAAGTTTCTCGGTCACCCTTGATGGGAAAATGACGACGGCAGACGAGTGGTCAGATACTGTCCCTGTTGATCTGAATTTGACGGAACGACATGTAGGGCCTGGAAGTGTTTCAGCTAGGATTTGGATGAAGAATGATGATACGTGGCTTTACATGCTATATAGGATAATATGGCCTGCAGAGGACATTGATCCATTCGATGGAGGATTTATCGATTATTTCTCGGAATGGATTGGTGAACCTTCTCCGCTCTGGAATAGCAGTGACATGAACTACATTGGATTCAACAATGTAACATGGGATGCATATGGCTGGAACGAAACCGGATGGTACAGTGATACTGACGCATTGCCGCCTGGAGAGAACAATGTGGAAGGCGCTGCGACTCATGACGGAACCTACTATTGGTTTGAATTTAGAAAGACACTTGACTCTGGTGATGGCTATGATTGGTCTTTCTCGCCAGGCCAAATTATAGAGCCCGTCTTTGAGCCTGTGCCAGAAAATCATCTACTCGTTGGGTTATGGGACGCGGATACAAGAATACCTTATGAAGAATACATTACATTGCACCTTGCAGCACCAAAGGACGTTCTGATTATTGATGATGCAAATAAGTATGCTTATTTCGGGTGGTTCAAAATCTCTCAAATACCTTCTTTAGGACTTGAAGCAACAACTACTTCCTCGACCGGGTTGCCGCAAGTCTCCTCAACGGGATGGGAACCGATGGTTCTTACAAACACTACGGTTTATGTGGATCCAAATATTGTTGATGAGGATTCACCGCCAGTAAACTTAGGCTATCGGTTTAATGTTACACTGAGAATAGACAACGTCACTGATCTATTAGCATGGCAAGTTATGGTAATCTATGACTCCACAGTTTTGAACGCCACAGGAGCTTGGGTACCTTCATGGGATCATGAATACGTTTTCTATGGTCTGGAAACTATTACTCCATCGCCATACTTTGGAGCCTACTGGGTGTTAATGGCAGATCTACTTATGAACGAGGAACCAACATTTCAAGGCAACGGAACGTTAGGAATAATCGAGTTCCAAGTGATTAAGCTACCTCCCGAGTTAGGCTGGCTAGAATCACCTTTGAATATAAATAACACAGACACCTTTCTTCTGAATTCTAACCGTACGAAGATTTCAGTCAATAAAGTCGACGGCCTTTACAGAATCCGTCAAAGACCACCTGTTGGGTGGGATCTTTTAAACAGAACTATAACATGGGCGACTAACTACATGCTTCCGAACGAAACTAGCATTGTACTTTTCACTCGTGACGGTTCCCTTGATCCAATCAGTGACCCAGATGGAAAAGCTTTGTATGATAAGCTAATCGTTTGGGGATACAATGCAACCAACATACATGTACGTCACCAAAATGATATCGAAATCTTAAACAGCTCATATTACAGAGCTTTTCATCTAGTAATATATGCAGAGCCTAACGATCATAACTCCATTAGCGTAGTTAACTCTTCAGTGCCTTTCGTAACCTTTGCGGCTGGTCAGACTGATGAGATGGGAATAGGCACGGGCGTAACAACTATGCATTCGTATAATAATACTTTCTATGTTGTCAACAACAATTATTATCCAACGTATAATTATCCGTCAGGTCAATTGCTTTTTGAAGCCGAGATTGAGTTCGAGGCTACGGAAGCCACGGGGAATGGAAAAGTACTTGTCAAAGCGGAGGAAGTATCTATCGTCTCTGAGGTTAAGATGTCCCTAGCGCAAGATATCTATGTTTCCCCTGACGGTAGCGCTAACATGTCATTTATAATCACAGCATGTTCATCGTCTCCGTCACCTCTTGCAGATACATACAGAGAAGCATTCTTCACGGATCCACCGCCCTTTGAGCCTGAAGTTGAATATGAAGTTCCTGAAAACAAAACGGTGCACGAGTATGTTGATGTAGAAGAAGGCATTAAGGATACATCGTTGACTGGTGATGTTACGGGTCCTGAAGGCTGGCCGGACGGCAAGGTCGATATACTAGACGTAGCCTCTATCGCTATACTCTTCGGCGTTGAATACCCAGACCCGAAGTATAATTTTGATTATGACATTGTTTACGATGGGAAAATTGATGTAGTAGATGTAGCCACGGCTGCAATAAACTTCGGTAAGGTTCGCCAACAACAATTTGGAACATTAGAAAACGGCTCACCGTCTCCTGAACAAGTGGAAGCCGTTAGGGAAATGTTTCACCAAGGAGTATTTCTGGATCAAGCTGTCCTACTTGGTTTCAACATAAATGTGACTGATTCCAGAATAGTACCGTGGGGCGCCAATAATGAAACAAGAGTTTACGTTAATGCCTATTCTCCTCAGCTTGCGGAGCTTCTCAATAGTTCAATATGGCGAATTTACGTTGGACCGCAAGATGAAAATTCCTCGAAAGCAACATCCGAATTCATGCTCACAAAAATTCAGTACATACAACTAATGCTTCGTTCATGGTCAGGAGAGCAGACACTATTATGCAATTGGAGTTTGACTATCCATTTACCGCCTCAAGCTGAACTTCTTAACTTGAACGAGCTTCTCGGGTTAAATTGGACCGTAGACTTTGGCGGAGGCACCTTTATAGAAGCCCATGTAATCGCAGATCCACAATCTGTCACAATAAACGAAGTAATGATAGTGACTGAACAGAATATTACAGCATCAGAAACTTATCTTGAAGAAGCGTTTGCCGTATACAGGGTATTCAGCATTGATTATTTTCTACCAACATTTCTGAAACAAACAATAAAGGTGAAAACAAACAGCCTAGTTGATGACTGGTCAAAGAAATGGACATTTACCATATCTCTTGGTACCTATTCTAAGACATGGTCTTTAGGCCCTTTGAAGGTAACTGTACGGGTGCGTCCAAAACTAACTACTCAATGGTATGTCGGATGGAAAACTAAATGGTGGAAGCTAAGATGGTTCAAGACATGGATGAAAGTAACTCCTTCTATAACAGCTGAAGCCATAGCAACCGCTACAGCTAGCTACACTAAGACTTGGTCGTATACCTTCGCGACTTGGTCTCGCAGATTCGGTTTCTGGGTAGGAATTGTGCCTGTATGGGCAAAACTTCGACTAACGGTGACAGCCAGCATAAAAGTTCGTGCATATGCACAGGTATCAGCTACTGCCTCAATTACGGCATCCGCATGGGTTAAAGCAGGAGTAAAGTGGAAAAGAGGCTCCGGCTGGAGTCGAATATGGAGTCATGGTGCCGGCGCCAGCCGAAGCGGCCCCTCCGTATCAGGCTCTGCAAGCCTTTATATAGCGCCAAGCGTTAAAGCCCGACTTGCATTTCTATTCTACGATGTTGCCGGCCCCTTCGTTGAAGGAAAAGCCTATGCAGCGATATCCATAAAGTATTCCACGTCGAGTAGAACGTGGTCGATTTCATTAAAATTCAAAGTAATCGCAGGTGTCACCTTTGCAGGTTGGTTAAAGAAACTAGTAAAACTGCGTAGTTATTCAAGGACACTCGCGGACTGGAGACTGGCATCTTGGAGCGGAAATTGGTAATATTCCCATTGAATACTATGGAGATCTCCTTCAATTGAACAGAGACAGTTGCTTAAAAACAACTTCCCTTCTTTCTTTTTTTATTCCTTAAAAACTGCAAAATTTCTAGTGTTTTTCGCGCATAATCCATCACCTTCAGATCAGATGTGGAACGAAATCTCCCAGCCAAGATTCTTAAGCATGGTTTTTAGTGTCTTTAGGCTTTTTAGGGCTTCTTCTCTGGGACGAACTTCGATAGTGAAGTGAACATCTCTAGGCGCGAGTATTTCTAGATATCGTTGGTGATTAATTTTTCCAACTCCCAGGATATCATGAGAATATTTCCTTGGTTTTCGATCATGAAGATGGCATTCCCTTATTTTATCTAAATGGCGAAGAAGAAAGTTTTCTATCGAAGCAATGTGCTTACCAGTGGCAGTATGGCTTTTCGTTATGTCCCATGTTAAGAATATTTTTTCAGATGACAAAAGCTCGTCTAAGACTTCCATAGTTATCTTGGTTAACTGATCGTTTTCAACGCAAATCAGAATTTTTCCGCTGGAATATTCAACGAGTTCAAGTAAGCTTTGTTTCATAACATTCTTATAAATTACCCAGTGGTCTTGAAGGTAGGTGCCCTTTCTCCCTGCAAAAACAAAGTCTAGGGGAGGGGAAAGATGAATAGTGAATCTTTCGGCTCCAACATCACAAGCTAAATCCAAGCAAAGCTTCATTCGTTCGAGAACAGCTTGCCTAACTTCGGGGTATAAAGAACCGAGGTTTAGGTAATCGGATGGGCCGTGAAAAGAAATGGACACGTTCTTTGACATTGCAAATTCTCGAATGCGCCGTCTTTCTGATTGGCTAAAACGTTCAGGGAAGAATCGTGGAATCATTAAATCAGGAACAATATAGCCAAAGCCTTTTTTGCTTGCAAAAGCAATGGCATCGTAAAGGTCAGCATCATACACAACATGATAGCCAAAACGTTTCCAAGATATTCTCGTGGCTTAACACCGCCCTTGTTTTAAGCTTTCCCATGTAAAAATTAATGTTTTGAAGATTCCCTAAGACTGGTGAGTCCTGAAGCGATTATATGCGCGACTCGTAGTGCTTCAGGAATATAGCTTCTGGTGGAGGTTACTTTAATAATTTTTAAAGCGTCTTTCTGGGCGATTCCAGCCATTTGTGCATAGATTTTGCCTCCGGATTTTCCCATATCTACTTTGAATATTTCTCCAGCATTTTTCATAGCATTCCATCGCTTATCTTTATTTGGCAAGTTCTCCAAGGCTTTCTTTATTTCATTTAAGTCTGGTTTTTCCCTAGAAATTGCTATAATCGGAAGATCAGTTTTCTCATAAAGTTTTTTTATATCTACTACGTTGAACCCAGCAAAGGTTAAACCGTTCAGCATTATCACTCTTAGCTGAGGATAGTGAGGAGAGTCGAGTATCATGGAAGCAATTTTTTCCGTTGCATCTAATCCGTCAACTTCGATTTGAGTACTCATAACACCGTCGAGCCATAGGCCCCCGCGGTAAACTACGCCAACTATTGTAGCTTTACCTTTTTTCTGAGGAACAAACACTCCGTCGTCAATTCCTAAAACCCGGATTTCCTTCTTTACTACACGAAAGCGTTTTACATCCACGGTTTCCAACCTAGGCATAAATTTAGAGAAAAACACTAAAAAACTTAAGGTTAATTGGGCTTATATCAAAGGCGGTAGAGAATTGTTTCCTTTCATTAAAAAATTTAAAAGCGTTGAAGAGATTTTGACTTCTCATACTCTCGCGGCTTTAGGCGATGCTTTCGTTAACTTTGTTTATTCCTTAGCTCTTTCAAAGAAGAAGAACCGCCCAGTAGGCGTTAGAGCCAAAGGCTCCGTGCTTTCTAAAAGCCTTAAGGATTCTGGACTCAGGGGTTTACTTCCTTCAAGGATGGATAGTCATAAGCAGGCTGATGCTGCAGAAGCTTTGATAGTTTATGCATGGATGCGACAGCTAATCTCAATAGATGAAATTGTTTCAATTCTAAGCGAAAAGGAAGAAGCTGCAGATGCTTTCACAGAGTTGCTTGTAGAAATAAAGAGGCGGATTGACAAAAAGGGAGTTTAAGAGATTACTTTAATGCTTTTTTAAGAGTTTTTCTAAACTCGTTGTTTTGGCTTTGTATTCTCTTTATAGTTTCATTCAAAACCTTTTCCGGTTTAGCTTTTCCTTTTGTTCGGATGAAAATTATGGCTCTGGATGTTAATGGATGGGGCACCTTATATCCAGCCATCTCAACATCTTCGTTTTGTAATAATCCTTTTTGCAAGAGATTACAAACTGTGTGTCCTGTTTCCTCAACTTCGATTTCCAGCTCATTCTCCCTTTTTTTCAGAATTGTTACTTTCATTTTTCATCCTCCTATAGAGATCCTTTCCCATAATCAAGTGTTGTTTTCCGTCTTTCAACTTTACCACATTTTGGACATGTAAGTTTTTGCTTTTGCTTCTGGAGTAGAGCCCCGCAATGAGAGCAAAAAGCATAGATGACGCCTAGGTTTCTGTCATTAGTTGTTAGGTGGTAGGTTAGGTTAAGCACACTTATCACCTTAGCTCGAATAATATCGCTAGATTTACAAACGTCGAACATTGTTTCGACATACCCACGGGATACATCAGAAATATGTAGGGCGCCTGTAAAGAAGCCGGAGAGAGATCGACGTCCAATCTTGAAGATACGAATGATAGCTAGTTTGTTGGCGACGTTTGTAACTTGACCGATCACTATAGCGCCTATACGTGGAACATTTGCAACATGAGTTGAAGGGTATACGTAAACTTTTTTGTTTAGCATATCAAGTAGAGCTGTACCTACAACCTTGGAGTATATTACACCGTCCTTTACATAAGTTCCAGCTCCAGGCGTGAACTCCTCAATAACTCCCAGTCTTTCCCCAGGTATAACGAACAGCCCACTTCTCCTCTCGTTCAACCGATACAAACCCCTTTTCAACGCTTAAGCATTAACATGGAAAGCAATCGGATTGTCGCCGAGTTTCCTTTCTATTTTCTTTCCTACTTCTCAATAAACCTTTTGATTGCTTTAACATTTCAAAACAAAACATGGGGAGATGGGATAAGCTTGAATTGCACAGGATCATACTTCAAGTTTAAATACTTCTAAAATGATTAATCTTAGAATATGTGGCTCGAAGATTTCTTAAACAATTTGGCTGTCAATGTGGCAGATATGCTCCCGAGAATTGCAGGAGCTATAATAGCGTTAATCATCGGTTGGATTGCCGGCAAAGCTTTGGGAAAAGCTGTTTCGAAACTTTTAGATAAGGCTGGGGTTGACGATGCTCTACGAAAGACCCTTGTGGGTAAAACCTTGGAGCGTTCAGGGATTAGCTGTGTCAGTTTCTTTGATCTCATAGTGCGCTGGTTCATTTATCTAATAGCGATATTTGCAGCTGTAGATATACTGCAAATCGAAGTGCTCAGTTATTACATGAACATGGTAGTTTCCTACCTGCCCAGCTTCATTGCCGGCATAGTGATTTTCGTTGCTGGTTTCATCATTATTGATTATGTTGCTGACTTTATCAGAAAGTTAGGTGAGGAAGCGGATATCGCCTATTCAAGAATATTCGCCGACGGATTAAGGCTATTTCTCTACGGCGTCGTTACAATATTAGCACTTTCTCAAATGAAAGTAGATGTCAGTATCCTCTACATATTCGCCAATGCGCTAGCATGGGGGCTCGCCATCGGCATCGGCGTAGGCCTCGGCATAGCCATTGGATGGGGCTTCAAGGATGCGATAGCTGAAAACTCTAAGAAATGGATAAAATCCTGGACAAAAACCATCGAGAAACTAGAGGAAACAAGAACGAAGGAGAAAGAGGAAACAGAAGAGTAGCATTCAATGAGATCTTAAGTTCCCTTATTTTTCTATTACATATAGATCTACTAGAAACTCATGCTTTCGTTTCCTATGAAACTTAAACATGTAAGGAATAACCATTTTCATAGGATAAACGGTTTTTATCGTGCCACCCCGCGCATTTATGAACTTAATGAGAAATGGTGAGGGTTTATTATCCACCCCTCGCTTATGGAGCGAAAAGACAATCTTTCCGAGCTCTAAAGCTTTCGCCAAGAATTTTGTATCAGCTTTTCTTGCTTGAACACCAAAAGGAGGGTTTTGAAGAACAGTATCGAAATTCCCTTTTATTGCGTTGATTTCCGTAATAATCCATTGGGTTTTCTTCTTTAATCTTGTTTTTTCCGAGTTTTTCTTCGCCATTTGGATTGCTGTTACGTCGATATCTACGCCTATTGCTTGTTTGGCTCCTAGAAACGCAGCGCCTATAGCTAGTCTTCCAGTTCCGCAGCCTAGGTCTAGAACAGTTTTTCCAGTTATGCTGTTGTAAGTGTATGCTGCCAAGTACAAGATTTCGGCTGCCAGGTTTGCTGGAATGGTGTATTGCTCCAGATCTGGTTTGGGTGACGGATGAGGCTCTAACTGATCCAATAACCTTTCAAGGGTTAGTTTTCGAACCATCCTCCGCTGCATAATTGTTCCCAAGATTTTTCGCCTAGCACCACAGTCAGCTCTTCAGGCGTTAAGACAGGCCTATGAAATTTTGATGTCTCATCCAATCCAACTCTGGGGCACGCCGTGTTGATATATGCCTCTAAGGCTGGAAACTGTAGTAATGCCTCAGGAGTTATCTCTCTTAGGGCAAGTAGAAAAGCGTTTTTGCCAGCATTAGTTAGCTTTTCTTTAAGGTTTAGGGCTTTTTCCATTTGTTTTTGCCCTGTTTTCAAGCCTATGAGTATTCCGAAGTTTTTTGATTCTTTTGCTTCTTGTATAGCAGCCCATCGTTGGTTGATTATCTTTTTTGTTTCTTTTTCTATGGTGAAGGCTGTTTTTTGGTAGGGGTCGGCTATTATGGTGGGTTTTCTTGCGGCTAATTCTACGCCTATAGCGTGGAAACGTCCTCCACCTAAGAATAGAAAGGCTTCAACCTCTTTTGCCACTGCCTTTGCGTTGGCGTAGTTGCATCCAGTTACTTGTCCAGCGTATGGTAGTTGACCAGAATCACCTATCGCCACGGCTTTGTTGGCTTTAAGGAGTATTTCTTTTGCTCCTTCAAGCATGTGTACATGCTGAACGGTTGTCACTAGCCCAACTTTTTTATAGTTTCCCATGAGGGAAAGGGCCTTTTTAACTGATTTTTCAATGTTTGAGTTAGCCCTGGCTTCTATATAAACTGTTGGAATTCTCTCATGTCTTGTCATCTTCGTATGTCCAAAGTGGATTAGTAGGTCTGCTCCTAAACTTTCAGCAGCATGTAACGCGAGGTCGCAAGCGCCATAGCAAGGATCGGCGGAGATAATTGGCAGTATCCCTAGTTTCTGAAGCTTTTTTGCCAAACGTGTGGCTTCAGGCTTCAATCCTTCTGGAAGTTGCAGTAAAACTTTTTTTGCGTCTAGTTTTTGAATTTCTCGTTTCAATTTTTCTTCTTCAAAATCGAAGGTTTTCATAAAAACAGCCCGGCTATTAACTTTTAGATAATTGGTTTCTGAAATTGAAAGGAAAAGTCATTGTTTGAGGCCTATTCCCATTTAGGAGTCCATTCCCATTCTTGTTTTGGCTTTCGTGTCAGTTGACTTAATGATCGTTCTTGTATTTCAGCTAGTTTTTCTAACACTATCTTTTGTTCTATGCTGGCCACAAGCTGTCGGGTGCTTATAACTGCATCCGCATTTACGGATATGCTGTCTATTCCGCAGCGCACAAGAAACTCTGTGAAGTCAGGTAGGTTGGATGGCCCTTCACCGCATATGGAGACGGTGCATCCGTGTTCGTGGGCTACATGGATTAAATGTGCGATTATTCGTTTTACGGCGGGATCTCTTTCATCAAAGTATCCCATTTGTCCTAAGCGTTCAGAGTCACGGTCGATCATTAGGATCCCCTGAGTCATATCGTTGGAGCCTATGGAGAACCCGTCGCATAGTTTAGAGAATTTGTCTGCTAAGATGGCAATTGAGGGAGTTTCAGCCATGAACCATATTTGGAAGTCTCTAGTACGTTCTAATCCTTCTTCTCGCATTATCTGTAGGCATCTTTCCGCTTCCCAGACGGTTCGGATAACCGGAAGCATAACCCAAACGTTTTTCAATCCCCACTCTTCACGGCATTTCCTTATGGCTTGGCATTCCAGTCGGAAAGCTTTCTCGTACCATTTGCTTATGTAGCGGCTTGCGCCTCGCCACCCCAGCATCGGGTTGGCTTCTTCAATTTCATATTTTTCTCCACCTTTTAGCTCGCGATATTCGTTAGTTTTGAAATCGCTGAACCTGACAACCACAGGGCGAGGCTGGATGGCTCGTGCGACTGTGGCTATTCCCTCGGCGAGTTTATCCACAAATTTCTGTGCTTGTCCTGTTTCAAAAAGGTGAAGCGGGTGTTCGCCGATGTAGCTGGCTAATATGAATTCAATTCGCATTAATCCTATTCCATCAAAGGGTAGGTGTTTGTAGTCTGCGATCTTCTCTGGGACACCGAGGTTCATATATATTTTTGTAGCTGTCACCGGTGCTTGTTGAACCACTGATCCGGCTGTGACGGTTGTGGACATTGGAGTAGCGGTTGAAGTTATGGTGGATAATCTTCCTTCATAGACTACTCCGCTTCGAGCATCCACCGTATACTCCTTTCCGGTTTCCATAGTTTTGGTTGCGGTTTCTGTACCTACTACACAAGGTATTCCTAGTTCGCGGCTTACTATAGCTGCATGGCATGTTACTCCACCTTTGTCAGTTACAATGGCACTTGCCATTTTCATGTAGGGAACGAAGTCTGGGTTTGTCATGGTTGTTACGAGGATGTCGCCTTTCTGCATCGATTTGGTAGCTTCATCTGGAGAAAAAACGACTTTAGCTTTACCAGCTCCTATGTCGCGTTTTCCAGCGGCTATTCCTCTGGCTATCACTTTGAGTTCTTCGGCTGGCTTGAAGCCTACAGCTTCGGGTTTTACTTCTTCCATCTTTTTCACGGACCAAACAGTTTCAGGTCTAGACTGAACTATAAAGATGTTTTCGGGAAAACTCATGTCCCTTTCAATTGCCCACTCAATGTCTTGAGGCGCCCCATAATGCTCTTCAATTTTTTTGCCGAGCTCTGCGAGTTTTATTATTTCTTCATCGTTTAAGCATGGTTGAGCTTGCCTTTCTGGAGAAACTTCTAGGTGAACGGTTTTTCCAGTTTCCGGGTCTCGAATGTATTCTACTGTTTTCTTTCCGATCTGCTTTTTTAATATCTTTAGCGTTTTCTTGTCCACTATATAGTCGTCAGGAGTAACTGCTCCGGAAACAACGGATTCGCCCAACCCATAGTTTCCCTCAATTACTATTTTTTCAGAGTCGCCTGTAACAGGGTCTATAGTAAACATCACGCCTGCAGCTCTGGAATTCACCATTTTTTGGACGCCGACACTTATCAGAACTTTCTCGTGAGGGAACCCTTTCTGAGTTCTATAGAAGATTGCTCTGGGAGTGAATAGGCTTGACCAGCATTTGACAGTTTTTTCTATCAGTTCTTCTATGCCCTTCACGTTTAGGTATGTTTCTTGTTGTCCAGCGAAAGAGGCATCAGGAAGGTCCTCTGCTGTGGCGCTTGAACGAACTGCAACGAAAACTTGGTTCATGTTTATTTTCCGGTTTAGTTCTGCGTAAGCGTTTCTGATAGCGTCTTCTATCTCTTGGGGCATAGGTGTTGATTCGATAAGTTCACGTATTTTTTTTGAGGCGTCCTCATATTGCTTTGGATCATTTATATCTGTAACCGTTTCCCGGATTATATCATAAATTTTACGGGATATTCCTGTTTCTTCAATAAACTTTTGATAAGCATAAGCGGTTATGGCAAATCCGGGAGGGACAGGAATTCCTACTTTTATCATTTCGCCTAAATTTGCGTTTTTTCCACCAACTATGGGCACATCTTCTTTCCGAAGCTCTTCAAACCATAACACTAACTTTTTTCTTCTCTCCTCCATCAAACGTTTCGCTCCTTAAAATTATAATTTAGTTGGGTGAAGTTTTCTCTATTACGATTCTACATGGAATGGGAAGTTTAGCTTTTCCCCGTTTTAATGCTTCCTTTGCGGCTTCTATATGATCTGCATTTACATCCACGGTCATTATTGTTTGATTGGGCTTTACGCGGGCAGCCGTGCTTATTGGTTTGCCAAAGGCTCTTCGCATCCCGTCTTGAAGCCTATCCGCGTGAGCTCCGAAGATCATTTTGTTCTCTCTTAATATGGCGTGGGGATATGGTAATATACGCAAGCAGTACTCTTTTCCAAGCTTTCTGCTTAGTAGCCTATTAGCGGCTACTCTAGCAGCTTCTAGGGCATTGTGACGAACCTGGGCCTTTTCCAAGGCAATTAGGCGAGCCTGATATTCAAACTTCGCAGTAGGGTCGCCCATGGTAAATTTTGTGATTTTTGGCATAGGCAAACTTTTAACATACTCTTTTCTTGTGTAGGGTTGCCCTTTAACCGCTCTATAATTGCGTGCTCGCAATTTTTATCTCCCCTTCTGCATTGCAGAACCGCTATATTTAAGGAGTTCGTTTGTTAAAAGCTTAATTACTGTTATGAAGCCAAGATAATATTTTTAAATAAATTTTAAGTTAGGCCTTTGTTTTGAACCATACTTTGGCCAGCTCTTCATAATTAGGGAATATTTCTCTTAGTATAGGGATATACATTCGGATTTCTTCCTCACTCATGAATTGAAACTGGTAGGGCCCCATATAAGGCGCTGGGGAACCTTCACGTGTTTCGAACTCTATATGCATGAATGGGTCGCCTCGTTTGATGGTTATTGGTTTCCGATCATTACTCAGATTGACTATTTCGAGTGCTAGTCTTCCAATGAAGCCACTGTGGACTTTGGCGGCGTTGAGGAAAGATAAGCCCATTCGCCCATACTTGCTTTTCGCCGTTAAGTGAGCAACGAAGTTTGGTGGAGTGAAAACTATCTCGTAGGAAATTATATTTTGATGTTCTAGATAGTGGAGAGTTGTTTCGTCCTTCACGGTAAGTATGTAACTGTCTCCATCTAACAAGTTATAGTCGAAAGGATATATGCACCGATATTTTTCGATAAGTTCTTTCAAGCGGTCCTTTCCAAGTATGCACATCTATCACGAACACCTCGCTTCTAGCAAAATACACAGGGTTCAGTTATATAGTTTTTGAACAGCTTCTTTAATGGATAAGGAGAGTTACTGGTTTTCCGCTTCTAACAGAACTATTTTTTCGAAGAACCCGTCTAGGGTAGCTCTTATTCGAGCTTTCATTCCGTTTTTAGCGAATTTTTGCAAGGTTTCGTTTGTGTTGCAAAGGCTGGATTGAACTAGAAGAACTTTGCCTTTTTCTTTAAGAAAATTTGAGACTTGGGAGAGGAAGGCATCTATGATTTCTCTGCCGTTTGATCCTCCGCTCCAAGCTTTTTCAATCAAGGTTTCCTCTTTCGAAGTTTTTTCAGATGGAAGATAAGGTGCATTGAAAGCTATTAAGTCAAATTTCTCGTTTGATCTTATTGGTTCGAAAAGGCTGCCTAGTCGAAACTCTATTTTTCCGTATACTTCGTTTAGTTTAGCGTTGTTTCGTGCACATTTCAGAGCATAAGGATTGATGTCCGTTGCGACCACTATTGCATTTTTCTTAGCTGCAAGGATAGCTATTATTCCGCAGCCTGTTCCAATGTCTAAAACATGGTTTCCTTCTTTCACAGATAGATTTTTAGCAAGCAAAAATGTGTCTTCCGCTGGTTCATAGACGTTCTCGTTTATGTTGAAAATACAGTTTTCAAAGAACACCTTCTTAAGCTCTTTTGATTTTCTGGTGAAGTTCATTGGCTATTGCTCCAATGTCTTCGGGTGCAAGTTCTCTAACCCGTTTATCGTGGAAGAGAAGAGAGTCAGCTATTTTTGTGGCTTTTGCTCGTCGCATCCCTTTCCTGTGTAGGAAAAGGGTAACAGCGTTCCTTAGTTTTTTGTTGCGTTGAGTAAACAACACTTGCAACATTTCATGGAAAAAGGCGGGATTCTCGATTTTAAATGGGGGGGTTTCTCGGGGTTTAAGACGGATGATCACGGAGTCAACTTCGGGTGGTGGATAAAAAGCTGTTTTTGGCACGTTTTCGAGAACTTCGACTTCTGCCCGGTAATAAGTAGTTACAGTTAAACGGCTATAGCTTCTGCTTCCTATAGGTGCGGTTAATCGCTCACCGAACTCTTTCTGGAATGTCAACACAGCGAGTTTAAAGGGTTTTTCTAGAAGCCAAAAAAGTAGGGGTGAAGAAATAGAATACGGCGGGGTTGAGACAACTTTGTTGAAGAGAGGAATATATACTTTGAGTATATCACCTTCTATGAAATTCACGTTTTTCAGATTCTTAAGTTCTCGACGTAAAGCTCGTACAAGCTTTTTGTCGACTTCTACGGCTAAAACCTGTTTACAACGCTTAGCTAAATGTTTGGTCAGAAATCCAAAACCTGCTCCAATCTCCAGAACGATGTCTTCTTGACTGATAGAAGCGTAGTTTATCATGCGTTGGATAAGGGATTCGTCTACAATGAAGTTTTGTCCTAATCTTTTTTTGGGAAAAACATCGTTTCTACGGAGCAATCTCTTTATTCTTTTCAGAAGTGGAAATTTATTGTTAGCATATTGGAAGCCTTGTTGTTTCAAGGTTTTCCCTTTCTATGTTTATGCACTTCTTGTGAAAAGCCGATATTTACTTTCGCCAGCCAACTCCTCAAGTATTCGCTTAACCAGTAGTTTTGCAGGGTTTGGAATTTCTGTTCGTTTTTGCAAGTCGTCAAAGCTTTCGAAGGGTTTCCTTTCTCGTTCGTCTATTATCTGCCACATGTATTTCTTACCTATTCCAGGGATAAGCTCAAGCGCGTGCATACGTGGGGTTATAGCCTGAGCGGTGTTGAAGAAGTTTACAAACCATTTTTCCCGGTTTTCTACTATCTTAGTTACTACGCCGGGAAGTTCCATTTTCGCGGTAGAGGTTAACTCGTCATATCCTATACGTCCAATTATGTAGGTTATTTCTTTCCTTTGGTTTTTACCCACATAAACACGGTCTTGAGGTTTTAATGTGATTCCTTCTTTTACTGTTGCCTCTAGAAGGGTAAAGTATTCTTCTCCCACTAGTTGAACTATGGCGCCTATTCTGTATCCAGCTCTGCCTGAGATTCGTATTCCAGGACGCCCGTGAGGGAGAAAGTCTAATACGTAAGCGTATTCCTCGTATCTCTTCTCCATTATGCTTCGCCTTTATTTTAGCAAGAAACAGTTTAAAGCTCTTACTACGCTTTCCGATTCTCGTCTAGAAGCCGAAGCATCTCCTCTAATCTTTCGGTCTCTATTATTTTCCGTCCGCCTGCAAGAAATATCCGTAATTCTTCTATAGTTTTGGGCATACAGTTCACTATTTGAACCGCTTCCTCAGGGGTTACTTCGAACTCTTCTACCAGTTTCTTAACTACTTTAATGGCGTTTTCCGGCTCAATTTTTGAGAACTTTGATAGATAGTTTAAGGTTCTTCGTTGAAACTGGTCAAGTGATGACTCGTCTATAGATTCTAGTATCTTTTTTACCTCTGGAAGCGTTAACAGTTTTTCCTGTTTCCCTTTCTCAGCCATTTGTTTAGCCTCCTTTGTGAGGTTCTAAATGTTCTGGCCTAGTGATTATGTTTTTTACAGCTTTTCCCTGAGTTACGCTGACAATGTAACTTCTTCCCCTTTTCTCTTTTATTGTTCCAACTCTTCCATGGTACCTCCGATGAGGCATCCCCTTATGTACGGTAGGGTTTATTTTTATCACTACTTTATCACCGGGCGTATATTGGTGAAGAAGTTTACTTAGCCCAATCTTTCCTCGTTCTCTTGGTTTTTTCTTAAGAAGTCTTCTTGTTCTATACTTGTACCCATGTGATTTTTTCATTTTCTATTCTTCCTTTAACATTACCTCTAGCACATCAAGTTCTAGAGGTTTAGCTTTTACACTAAGAATTTGTGAAACATTTGGAATGGTTCTCCCTTCATCTCCGGTAATCAGCTCTTTTATATATAATCCCCCTTGGCAGAGGATTCGCATTTCCACCATTTTAGGTGTCAACTTTCTTACTTCCACCTTATATATGTACTTTTCTCGGGTTAAATCAGCCCTTCGATGCAAAACTCTTCGGGGTGTCTTCTGCCGAATTGTAACGTGACTTAATTTCCTTTCCAAAAATCGAAGCTCTTTCTCAGATATTTCCTTGTCAAGTTCAACTATAACTCTGTACAGTTTTTGGGCGGCTTCAGCTTTTTTCAAGCGTCTAACCACGGTTTTATCGGCGAACTTTAAGCTTAACACTTCAACTTTTCCCTTAGCATGTGCATTGATTGTTTGCCCCAACGATTTTAGATTTAGGAATCTCTTCTTTGGACTTCTTACTTCAACAACGAAAGGTCTGCCTGTTCCAAGCATTCGAGCGTCAACATCTTCTCGCCCCGAAGCGTGAAAAGCTGTTTTTACGCCCTGAGTGATTTCGAGGATTGGCTCTGAGATAAGTTCTTCTACCGATTCTAGATACATTTTTCCGGTTCCCCCGCACTTTTGACAGCCCTTTCCTTGGCAGTGGGTACAAATCCATTTAGCTTGAGGAATCCCTCGAACAAGTTTGCGGTAGTATCCCATAATATATAACGGATTTATTTGTATTCGAACTCGTTCTGTGAACGGGTTTAGTAGCACAACTATATCAGGTGTTTTGTAATTTACTGGTTTTCCCGTTTTTTCGCTTAGTTTTTTTCCTATTGTTCTTCCGAACTCGTTGCGCAAGTTTTCGCCATGTTTTATTTGGAATTCTGCTTTAAATTCATCTTCACGTTCCTCTATTTCAATGGGGAGTTCTATGCCAACCACAAAATTGTGGTATTCGTAAGAGTTTAATTTCTTCAATGCCTTTTCGACAAATTCTTGGATTTTCTTAAATCGCCCTTCGCAGAGATAGCACATCTTTAACGGTTCTTTTAACGGTTTTTTAATGATTTTGCATAGAGTTTCTTTAGCATTTTCTGAGAAACCGTTTGAAGCCAGTATTTTTAAGAGTTTTATCCCCTTTCTTTTTTCAGTTGGTATAAGAGCGTGAGCGCCTAGAGTTAAAACGAGTTTTATTGCTGCTCCACGTTCAGCGTTTTCAGTTCCGTGCCCCAGTAGGGCGAATTGTCGACCTAAGCAATGATCACATAAGGGATATTTCTCCAGCATTTCCATTGCTTTGGAAATAATCTGCTCTTGAAATAGCTTAGGCAAATCTTTTCAACCTTCTTTGTCCTTGTCTAAAAGCTGTTTCAGAAGGGTATTTGCATTTTCTTTTTGCCAAAGAAGGGAAAACGTTTCCTTCGAAGGGTTTTGATCATACGTTTCATGGTGAAATATTGTTTAACGAGTTCTTTAACCTCTTTTTCGCTTGTGCCAGAGCCTCGGGCTATGCGTTTTATCCGTGAAGAATTCAATATTTTAGGATTTTCTCTCTCCCGTGGTGTCATCGATTGAATTATTACGCGCCATCTCTCCAAACGTTCTTCAGCGGTTTCCAACATTTCTTCAGGAATATCATAGGACATTCCTGGAAGCATTTTTAAAAGTTTCTTGAAGGGTCCCATTCCTTTAACTGCTTCAAATTGCTCGTACATGTCGGTTAACGTAAATTTTCCAGTAAGGAAGGCTTTTGCTTTTTTCTCTGGAACTTTTATTTCGGCTTCTTTGACTTTTTCTATTAGAGTTTCCAAATCTCCCATTCCGAGGAGTCTACCTACAAACCGTGATGGCACGAAAGGTTCTATATCGCCGAGTTTTTCACCAGTGCTGATAAATTTTATGGGAGCCCCAGTTGCTGCCACTGCAGATAGGGCTCCACCGCCCCTCGCTGAACCATCAAGTTTTGTGACTAATATCGAGCCTATCGGCGTAGCTTTGTTAAAAGCCTCAGCTTGAATCATAGCCTGCTGTCCAATAGTGCCATCAATCACAAGCATTATTTCGTCAGGCTTTATGGTTCGCTCTAGTTGCTTCATCTCTTTGATAAGCTCCTTCTCTTCCTTATGTCTTCCAGCCGTATCTATGATTATCAGGTCTCGGTCTCTAAATTGCTTAAGTCCATTTAGGGCTATTTTAACAGGGTTTTTGGTTTTCGGTTCACCGTATATTGGGACGTTTATGCGGTTTGCGAGTTGTTGTAACTGAGCTAAGGCTCCAGGACGATAAGTATCAGCGCATATCAGGGCTGTTTTCAACCCTCTTTTCTGGAAGTATCTTGCGAGCTTTCCCGCAGCTGTGGTTTTTCCAGAGCCTTGAATCCCCACAAGCATAACTACTTTCCGTTTACCAGGTTCCACTCTAAGTGGGACGGGTTTTTGGCCTAGAAATCGAGTTAACTCTTCATAAACAACTTTTATTATGTGCTCTTTTCGGGAAATACCTGGAGGAAGCTTTTCCTTGAGAGCTCTTTCCTCAATATGTTTCGAAATCTCTAAAACAAGTTTTACGTTCACATCTGCCTGAAGCAAGGCACGTTGAATATCGCGTACAAGTTCTTTCACTGCCGCTTCATCTATAATAGAAGCTCGAAAAACTTTTTTCAAAGCCTGGTAAAGCGAAGATCCGAGCCGTTCTAAAGCCATTTTAACCTCCGAACTAAAGCCTTTCTCCCCATTTAAATAGGTATTCTAAATCAAGCCATAACTCTTTTTTATAAGCAGTCTGCAAAATGGTTACTGTGAGAAACTTGTCTTCAACAAACTATGTTAGAATAGTTGAACGAACGTTAATTCCGTCAGAAGCTGTGATGCTTTTTGGCTTACCAGACGTAGGGCTGGTAGGAGTAATTGCGGCTTCTCATATAATTTCGGAACTTGAACTTGAAGAAGTCGCTTATATGGATACAGATTTGTTGCCGCCCATGATAGTTCTACATAAGGGAACGCCACATATGCCTCTAAGGATATTTGGAAATGAAAAAATATTACTTGCGGTTTCTGAAGTCGCCCTTCCAGCAGATGCCATACATCGTATAATGCGTTTCCTCGTTGAATGGGGAAAACAAAAAAATGTTAAAATTATGATTCCAATGGGCGGGATACCCACGCCTAACCGTCAAGAATTAGTTGAGCCCAAAGTCTTCGCCGTAGCTTCAACCCCGCAATTAGTAGGATGGCTAGAGGGAAAGAACGAATGGCAAGGACGAAAACTAGATAAACCCTTTGAAATCCTACGGGAGGGTTACATGGTCGGCCCCTACGCTCTTGTACTACAATATTGCATGCAACAGAACATTCCAGCCGTAAGCCTACTTGCCCAAGCCTTTTACAATTACCCAGACCCACAAGCAGCCGCCATGGTTTTAAAGGAACTTTCTCGTGTAATTGAGATAGGAATAGACATCTCCCAGCTTCTAGAAAAAGGGGAAGAAATACGATTGAAAGCAAGAGACATAATGAAAAGAACGGAAAGGGAGCTGACTAAAATGCGTAAGGCACAGGAATACGATATTCCATTGTATGTTTAGAGTTATAGAGGGGAAGAAAAATGACACCTGAAAGCCGGAAACGCTCCATATTCGAACTAATAAGAGAGTATATGCGAGCCATAGAAGAAGAGATTGAGGAAAGAGTCAGAGAATTCTTTGAAGAGCGCCCCAGTTGGAACCCACGAACATGCACTTTGGAACCCCTTTGTAACGTGTTTGTAACACCTAACGAAGTGATCATAACTGCTGATCTACCCTATGCTGAGGAAAATGACATAGAAGTTAAGCCTTTGAATGAGAATTTAGTTGAGATAAAGGCAAAACTTAAACGGAAAATTTGTTTTAGGGATTTGGGAATAACCCATCATAAAGGAGAGTTCTCTATGTTTTACTGTCAAGTCCACATTCCTGTCGCCGTGGAAAGTAACAGAAGAAAAGTCTCCTTCAGAAATGGCATACTCGAAGTACGTTTGCCTAGGAAAAGAGGTTACAAAATAAAAATTGAATAACATCTTTCACTCGATGTTTGACAAAGCATTTATTCTTTCGTTGCAAAGAAAATACGAGGGAACTTAGTTGAGTGATGACGGAAGTGTGATTCTAGGAGTCATCGTCGGATTCATAATTATCAGTGCTTTAGGCTGGATTCTGCCAATAATTGCTCATTTTCTAGGAGGCCTCATTGCAGGTCTTATCGCAAAAGGAATAGGACGTGGAGCGTTGGCTGGTTTTACAGCAGGGATTTTAGGCGGAATTATAATTTGGATCTTATCAACTTTCGTAGGTGTTGCAATATGGGGAGTTTTAGGCGGAATTCTCGGTGCAGTGATAGGTTTTCTACTATTTCTTGTAAGCGTTTTCGGAGCAATAATTGCTGCTATTGGCGGATTAATAGGTGGAGCCGTAGCAAAGTAGTCGAAAAACCTCTTGCCATCCCCTTTTTTCAAAAGAAGTTATGAGCCTCAGCTTCACCAGGGGTCTTCACTAAAATCCGACGGCTCTTCTTGCATCATCGGCTCTAAAATCATATTATTCGATTTTTCTAAGATAAATGTTTCAGGGCATTAATGAACAAAAATTTTAACAACAAGTATGGGGTAAAATCTGAGTTTGTAAATTCGGAGTTTACTGGAGGAACAAGGGTTTGACTACTGAAAAGATGATCCATTTTGCTATGTTTGCCCTTCTGTTATTAGGGCTCTGCGGGATAAGCGCCTGGACTTGTTACACTTATGTTACCGAGCACATAGTTCTTCAATATGCTAGCATAGCACTCGCGTGGGGGATAATACTATCAATTCTGTATCTAGGTTTCAAAAAGCTAGGCTGGGACTGGTGGAATTAAAAGGCTTAGTCTAGAGCTGCGGCAACAATTAACGGAAAGGCAATCGTAGCGTCACAGATTACTGTAACCGTCTTTTCACGTGTTTTCACCTTGCTCCAACTTATGGCTTCCTCTAAAGAAGCACCACTTAGTCCACCTGGTTCTGGACGATCCATAGTTATCTGAACCGCACTGTCTACGCCCCCGCGAAAAGTGCTGGCAAATAGGGCGTAGTGTTTTGGCATTCCTCCGCCAAGAATTATTATGCCTAGCTTTTTGGCTTCGAAAACTTTGTTAACTAGGATTTTTGTGTCTAGAAGTGGATCTATGCGTAAGGTTTTGTCTTGAGCGAAAAGCCAGAGTTGGAATCCGGCTATTGAATCTACAAGCCCTGGACAAACTATGGGGGTGTTTCTTTTTGCTGCAGTAGCTAGTATAGAGTCTTCATCATGTATACGTTTGCCTATTTCGAATAGAAGATCAATTGAAGAAGTTCTTTCACGCTTGTGTTCTGGAATCGCTTCTACAGTTTTATAAATCCATTTTTCTAGATGTCTGAAAGCTTCCTGTTCAATGTAGATGTCCCCTATTCTGCCAATTTCCTGTTTTTTCAGCTGTTCGTCTTCAGCGTGGAATGTACCGATTAGGTGCTTATAGCCTAAAGCTTCTATCATATCGTGAACCATGTTTGCGCCTGTAGTTACTAATAAGTCCACGTATCCATCGCGGATTAGTTCGGCGAGTATTTTTCTAAGTCCTCCAGGAACAAGAGCACCAGCTAGTGTTAGAAAAACCGTATAGTTGGAGTTGTGAAACATTTCCCTCACAAGTTCAACGGCCTTACCTAGTTTTCCAGCACCTAAAACCCCGGTTTTTCGCATCTGTTCAGTCAGTTCTTTGACACTTATTCCCCGCTTAAGTGCTATATGTTTTACTTGTCGCATTAAATGCTTCCTTCTTCTTTCCCTTTTAGAATTAGTCCCATTATAAGTTCATCGCAATAATTTCCATTTACCTCAAAATAAGAGTTGCTTATAGTTCCTCCAATTCGAAAACAGAATTTCTTGTAGAGGAATATTTGCTCTTTTATTTTCCGCGACTAGGTATGATGCTGTTCGATGTATTTCTTCTTGTTTTGCGTTGATGATGTCCACGTGTTTTTCGCTTCCCTAAGGAGAGAGATTTCTTCTGCATAAAATTAGGAAGATTATTTCGTTCGAACGATTTTCACTCTACCTAAGATGCGCCAATATTCAACTTCAATGCCTGGTGCAAGCTTTGATTTTAGGTCTTCCTCTTCAGGTATGGGAGCATCAACATACTCGTAAGTTTCCAGGTCCATAATCTGTATGGTGTTGGGCATCACGGCGAAAACTTGTCCGCTTCGTTTCTCAATTATTGGCACTTCAGCTGAGGCATCTACTGGCTTTACAAAGCTTCTTTTGACCCCGTCGAATATTCCTATAGCAACTATTCGTGCTTTGGCCGAGCCATGTTTTCCTGGTTTTGATTTAGTTAGCTCTACTATTCGGCATGGTTCATCGTCGATTATTATGTATCCACCTACACGTAAGCTTCCAACATCAGCAGGCTTGCTCATCAACAATTCGCCTCTTGTTTTCCACAGCAATTTTAAACAACACGAATATATATCTTAAGGTTGCGAAAACACTTCATTAATCTAAGTGGTGAGAAACTTGTTCAACACCGTGGGCATAGTCGCCCGTTTAGATATGCAAGAGGCGTTGAATCTATCTTTAGAAGTAACAGAGTATTTAAAAAGTCGGGGATTAAACGTTTATTTGGAAGCTGAGCTTGCAAAACGGATAGAAGCAGAAACACTTAGTCTAGAATTAAGAGAGATGCGAACTGATTTTATAGTAACTATAGGAGGGGATGGGACAATACTCCGAACATGTCTTTCCCTTTCTAAACCTGAGCCACCTATACTTGCAGTTAACATGGGGGTTCGAGGTTTTCTAGCTGAGGTAACACCTGGGAATGTGAAGCAAGCATTGAACAAAATTTTAAATGGGAAATTCATTATTGAAGAACACTGGAAATTAGCTACTTTCCTTGGAAAAGAACGATTGCCAGATGCCTTAAACGAAGTTTTTATTTCAGCAGGCATCCCTGTGAAACTTTTCCATGCGAATATATGGAAAAATGGAGTTCGAATAGCAGAATGCCGAGCAGATGGACTTATGGTGGCTACACAAGTTGGCTCTACAGGTTATTCACTCTCAGCTGGGGGACCCGTTTTAGATCCAGAGCTTGAAGCTTTTGTTCTTACACCAGTTTGCCCCTTAACGGTTTTTCATCCCGTTGTCTTTTCTGCTAAGACAAATCTAACCATAGAGATTCTCAAACCAGAAAAAGCCTTAATTGTCATTGATGGACATTATCGGAAAATTTTTGATGTGGAAACCCGTTTAACTATTGCTAAGTCTGAAAACAAAACTTCGTTTATCCGGTTAAAAGAAGATTTTTATCAGCGTTTGGAAAGCCGACTTTTCTTTGCTAGAGGAGAACAAGGCTGACGAAACATCATAAAAAAAGAGTTATTATCCTGGATACGTCAGCATTTATTGCCGGATTTGACCCATTTGCCATAAGCGAGGAAGAGTATACTACGCCCTTAGTTAGGGAAGAGTTATCTTCGAATTCGCTTGCTTCGTTGCGGCTTGAAACAGCCCTAAGAAACGGAAAGGTGAAGATAAAGAAGCCAACTGACTTGTTTGTCAAAAAAGTGAACAAATATTCCGAGAGTTTGGGCGACGCTTTTTTCCTATCTAAAGCAGACGTACAGATACTTGCCTTAGCATTGGAGCTCAAAAATATGAACTTTTCACCGTTAATCGCTACAGATGATTATTCTGTTCAAAACGTCGCTAACATGATGAATATAGAATTCGCTTCGCTACTTACTTTTGGCATAAAATTTAGAGTCCACTGGGTTAGATATTGCCCTGCATGTAAACGTAAATATCCGCCAAACTATAAGTTGAACACATGTGCGATCTGTGGTACAAAACTTAAAAGGAAACCATATAGAAAGGCAACATTAAACAAACATAAATAAGCTAATTCTTTGATTCTGTTTCACTTGCCAGTAAATTGCAGATAAGCTAGTTCTTATCACCTTTTGAATGGAAAATAAAAGGCTAATCAAAGGTTAAATATTATTCGGGAGTTGTTGTAGTTTCTAGCTTTCGGAGACAGCTGAAGGTGAAGGTTATCGGAAGGATCAAGGCAGAATTCGCTTTCATCCAAGGAAATTTCTTAATTCTCATTCTAAGCTGGATTTTAATGGATTTGGTTAGTGAGATGCCTTTGACCTATTATGGCCTTTATGTTAAGGAGTTGCACGGCGATGAGTTCATAATAGGCGTTATAGGATTCGCTGCATCCATGGCTCTTGCATCCGTTCAGTTTCCGGGAGGATATTTAGCGGACAAGTATGGAAGAAAATGGCTTGTTTCTAGCATGACTTTCGGAGTAGCCTTATCATATCTTTTCTACGCTTTAGCACAAAGTTGGGAATGGATTTTAATAGGCGCTGTAATGGCAAATCTTTGCTTAATTTATCAACCAGCTCTTTTTGCCATGGTGATGGATTCTCTTCCATCAGAAAAACGGGGATTAGGCTTTTCAATCATAAATCTGATTGTAAGTGTTTCCACAACGCCAGCACCATTGATAGCCGGATTGCTCTACCTTAACTACGGACTAGTTGATGGAATGCGAATCTGTTATCTTCTTGTAGTGTCCTTCTATTTAGCCGCGGCTATACTGCGACTTCGGCTTCACGAAACCATTCAAACCTCAGAAAAGATTGATTTTAAAGGGTTATTACGTTCCTATCCCGAATCGCTGAAAGAGAGTGTTAAAGTTTGGAAGAAAGTCCCATCTTCCACATTTTATCTCTTTCTATCAAACCTTCTCTTCATGTTCTCCCTATCTATAGGGCAACCTTTCTTTGTGATTTATGCAACAGAGGTTCTATTGATCGAGAAGTTCTATTGGTCAATCATCTTAACAACTCTCTTCATAACGATGATTGTGATTTCTTTACCTATTGGTAAACTCATCGACAAAGTCGGTAGGAAAAAACCATTGATTGCAGCGCATCTCCTCATAATTCCCGCTATTCTCTTATTTGTTTACGGAGATCTAACTCGACTTTTCATAGCCTTTCCACTCATCGGTGGGGTTCAACTCATGTTTTTCTCTTCAGCTGCCGCCCTAAGAGCAGACCTAGTGCCAAAAGAACAACGTGGAAAAGTGCAGGGATTCACAAGTTTCTTCAATTATGTTTTTATGGCTTTAGGAAACTTACTGGGAGGGTTCCTTTATCGAAATGTTTCTCAACAACTGCCATTCCTACTACCCATAATACTTGTACCAATGGAAATCCTCATAATACTGTTCCTAGTAAAAGAGCCAAGCCAAAAAGAATTATAGCTAAAATTATTTTCTTCACTTACCCTACTTTATTAATAGAAAAGTTCAGGTTGAAATAGATGAAAATTGATGTAGAGAAACTATTTATATGGTTAAGGAATGGTTCACAAAAACGGCTGATTATGAGTGGCAACGACTAAAACAAGGTCCCTACCACCGAATTGAATTTATGATAACCATGCATTTTCTACGTAAATACTTACCGAAAAAAGGATTGATTCTCGATGCGGAAGGAGGGCCAGGAAGATATACCATAGAATTGGCTAAACAAGGCTACCAAGTGGTGCTATTAGACTTAGTTCCAGAAATGTTAAGATTAGCTGAACGAAAGATTAAACGTGTGGGTGTTAAGCGAAAGGTAAAACGAATAGTGGAAGGGTCAATTGAAGATTTGTCCATGTTTGGAAATGAAAATTTTGATGCAGTTCTGTGTTTAGGTGCACCTCTGTGTCATCTGCTTGATCCTAAACAAAGAGAAAAAGCAGTATCCGAACTTGTACGTGTGGCTAAAAAAGGTGCGCCTATATTTGCTTTAGTTATAAGCCGTCTTGGATTACTTAGAACTCTTCTGATAGAGTTCCCTCATGAAATGCAATACGCAAAGCATCACTGGAGAGTTGGCGATTACGTTCCAGGAGTTTATGGAGAGGGATTTACGGCTGCTCACTGGTTTTTACCAGAAGAACTTCGCGAACTTTTTGAAAAGCATGATGTGGAAATTTTGGAGATGGCTGGTTTAGAAGGCTTATCTTCCCATCATAAAGAAGAAACAAATAAACTGTATCGAGACAAAAAGAAATGGAAGATTTGGACGGAGATTTTAATAGAGACATGTACGCATCCAGCGGTTGTAGTTGTTCAGAACACTTTCTTTTAGTAGGTAGAAAAATTCGTTAAAAGGTTTTAGACTTCTTCGTTATCTCGTTTGCTGAAATAGATGATATCCTTATGCTCAACATATCCGCATTTTCGGAATAGACTCTTCGAAATTTCGTTGTAATCTTCTATCAAAGCGCAGAAAATTTGTACACCACGTTTTCGGAGGGTCTTTTCTCCTTCAGTGATTAATCTTTTAGCTATTCCCCTTCGCTGATATTTCGGATGGACAGCTAAACGATTAATCCAGCCCTTTCGCCCATCACAACTCAGAATTGCAACGCCTATAAGCTGCTCGTTTTCATCAAAAACGCCTAAGAAGAAATCTGGATTTTCTTGCATTTGCCGTGCAATGGCCTCTTTACTGTCGCGGCCACGAGGCTTGAAGGGCAATCCCGCTGCTTTCCACAGATTTATAATTGCATCGTAATCCTTCAGAGTCAAAGGGTGAATCTTCATAAGTACCTCCAGCCAAGCCTAGCTGAACTTTAAAGCTATTTGTTAAAACTTACAAGAAAACCTTACGCTTTGCGGTTCCATTAGCGTTTAGTATCCTTAACCATTTCGACTCTCTTACAAAACGCGCATATCTCGCCTAAAGAGGGAAAACCACAAAATTTACATTTCATGAGTTTAGGTTTTTCTAGGTATTCCTCAAGGATTGGGATAAGCTTGAAAAAGTTTTTTAGCATTTGATACTTAAAGCCAGGATTGTCCTTTGACAGGTATTCAAGCATTTCTCTATCTTTCGTCCGTTTTTCTACATGGGCGTTTTGACAGTTAACCTCCCGAAAAGGAACATCTGAATACAAGCAGTAAAGCAAATTCTCGTTTTCAGAAGATTTTATAAGGGGCTTGACTTTAAGGGTTTGATTTGCCATTAAAGGTTTCAAGACAGGTTTCAATCTCACAAGCTGCGTCCAATTTCCATTAAAGAAATTATTAAGCATAGTAGCTACAATATCATCTAAATTGTGCCCGGTAGCTAAGATTTTTGTATTGGCTCTTTCAGCCAGAACCTCTAAAACATGTCGTTTCACAGTTCCACATGCAGAACAGATCTTTCTTTTATAAAAAGTCATTTTGAAATCATCAATGGAAAAGCCGAGTTCTTCTTTTAAATCGAAAATATGTAATTCTACATCGAGTAGGCGTGTCAATTCTTCAACCTTAATTTTGCAATGAGAAGAATAATTTTTGATCCCTAAGTTGATATGTAAAGCGACAAAATCGACGTTAGGAAATCCTTTGCAAAGTGCGTGGATAAGCGCTGCGCTATCTTTTCCTCCAGAAACCGCAATCCCCACCCTATCGTTTGGCTTGAACATTCTAAAACCTTCAACAGTTCTTCTAATTCTCTTGACATAAAAGTCCTGAAAACAACTTGAACAGAGGTTTTGCCGAGTGTATGGTAAGTAAACGTCAGCTAGGCTAGAGCGACATCTTCGACAAAGTATCGGCATTTCTATCAATAAGTTCAGAATTTATACATTTATTTTAAGTTATATTATTTGATACCTACAGGAAAAATAGAATAAAGACCTGTTATTTGGTTGAAACCTTACATGATTTCTAAGGGCTCGAGAATATGATATTCGAGATTTTCCTTTTCACAGCTTTCTATAATCTTTGATGTAATCTTCAGGTCTATAGCTTTTATTTCCCCTTCCTGGGGTCCAGTAACTTCTATTAGTAGACCTATTCCGCCTACTCCGCAACAGCCATATACATTCTTGTATATTTTAACATCATATCCTTCTAGTCGTTCCATATCTTCCTTTAGCGTTTCTTTTATTTCTTCGATTAAATTATCGATTTCATTTACTCTCATACCAATAAAGTAACATTCTCTGCAGCTCATTTTCGTCATTTCAATCACCTCTTTATTTTTTTTGTTACTTCCTTAGCGATGATCATCGTTACGGTTTCCTTCACTCCTGGGATTCGACGGAGTACTCCAAATATGAATTCGTCAAGTTCGTCTACTGTTTTAAAGTTCACTCTGACCACTAAATCGTAGACGCCATAAGTTGCATTTGCCTCCTCAATTTCTGTAGATTTCCTTATTTCTTCAAAAATTTCTTCTTCTTTCCCTGCTTCTATTTTTGCAAGAATATAAGCTGACCCCATTTACTCACCTCTACTATATCTATGATAATTTATATAGAATTCCTATTTATTGTTTGTTTCCAGCTTGCAATTATCATCTATAAAATTAAGACAAAACTTTAATTTGATTGAAAATCTGAGAGCAACATAGTGGTGAAAATATTATTTTTAGCCCAATTGATTCAGCAAATTGAATTGCTTCATCTGTGGGGAATGCTATCGCAGTGACTCCTGCCTTAATAGCCAGCATATCTGTTTTAACTTTGTGTTCGCCCTTTGGCCTGGCGCAACCTAAGACTATAGGCGTGGTAGGTAGCATAAACCTAGCGGCCATTAATATTCTTGCTATTTCTTTTGGAGAGGGCGGTTTTACGTTTTGCATAGGAGTGCCGTCGATTGGCATTAATGCAACCACTATTAAGGCTGGAGGATCATATTTAGAGATAATTCTCAATGCCTGAAGTTCGCCTTTTAGTTTTCCATAATGGAGCCCTACAACCACGTGAGGAATGAAGGGAAGATTGGATTGATGCAACGCCATTAGAGATTTATCATAATCTTCAACCTTAACGTTTAGGTGATAAATTTCTTGTATTGTTTTGTCTGAGCCAATTATGTCAATTAACGCAGCGTCAACTCCTGCCTTTTTCAATTTTCTTGCGGTTGTGAGGTTAATTATTCCTGTATGCACAACAATTGTTAGTCCTAGTTTTCGCTTAATTTCAGCGATGGCGTTTATAAACTTGTCAAGTGGTACGGAACCACTTGGTATACATCCACCGCTTATTAGACAACCAATTCCACCTTTATTCTTGATAGTAGTGCACACTTCAATCAGTTCTTCTGGTGTGGTAGCGGGGATCATTGTATCTAAGATTTTGCCAGCACAGTGTTTACATTTTATAGCGCAATAAGAACCTGTTATAGAGATTGATGGAAAGGCTGAAGGCGACGAACAAAAATAGTCGGTTTCATAATGAATGAAGCTTGGGGCATAAAAGATAATTTTTCTTCCAAGGTTTTTCCAGCTAATATCACGGGAATAGGCCAATATTTTCTCAAACTCTTCTTCATTGCTGTGCAACAGTTTATTATAGTTTTTTGGTGAGGTTAACATTAATATGGTCCTCATTTACTGAAGAGAGCTAATTTTGCAAGATTAGATTTTTGCTTATAAGAGGCTGACTCTTTTAAGAGCCCAATGCTCTTGCAACAACTTCAGTAATATCTAACATTTCCACCGTGGCTTCTCGTTCGAAGATTGCATCCATAAGGTTGAGCTTACATGCTGGGCATCCTGAAGTTAAAATGTTTGCGCCTACTTCTGTGGTTTCGTCTATTTTTCTGGAGGCTATTTTGGCGGCGAGTTCTGGGTTTGTTGCTTTGAGCATTCCTCCTCCGCCGCAACATTTGCAATCTTTCTTTGTTTTAGGTAGTTCGACAAATTTTATTTTTGGTATGTTTTCAAGAACTTTTCGAGGTTCCTCATAGATGTTGCAGTGCCGGCCAATTTCGCATGGGTCATGATAGGTCACTACACCGTCAATGCTTCTGAGCTTTAGTTTTCCTTCATCAACAAGTTTAGCTAAGAATTGACTGACGTGAAGAACCTCAAATCCAAGATCTTCTTTAAGTATTTCTGGATATTCCTGTTTCCATGCCCGGTAACAACCTGAACATGTGGTGATGAGCGTTTCAACGCCGAGTTTACAGAGGGTTGCAACGTTATATCTGACAATTTCTTCTGCTAATGAGGAAGCACCAGCAAGGAAAAGGGGATTTCCGCAACACCATTCCTCTGATCCAAGAACAGTGAAGTTAATTCCAGCGTGTTCCATTATTCTGACTGTTGAAAGAGGAATGTCGGCTAGACGCCCCATAAATGATGAAATGCAACCTACAAAGTATGCAACTTTCGCCTTTTTTCTAACTTTTGTTCTAATTTCCTCTTCTATATCCATTGCCCAAATAGTTCTCTCATCATTAGGCATGCTGTAAACGTTTTTCTCTTTTTTAAGAGCTTCAATGAGTTCATTCAAAACATCAGGCCAGAGTCCTCGTTGATAAATTTCTGTTCGAATAGCTTTCCACAGTTCCGGAGTATTAATCTTCGTTTGGCAAACCTCACTGCAATGCCCACAAATAGTGCACTGGAAAAATCTATTCGCAAATTCTTTGTCGATCTCAATTACTGGTAGAGGCCCAGGCTTGAGAATATGTTTAAGCCAGTAGATTTTCCCGCGAGGAGATGCAGATTCCCAGCCTATTTCTTCATATATTGGGCATACTTCGTGACAAAAGCCGCATTGAGCACAAATGTAAATTTCGTCTTCCATTTTATGTTTTTTAAGTTCAATCAGCTCCATTTTCTCCATCTCCGTTTAATCGAATCTTCTAAGAATTTTGAGTAGGAACATGAAGAAGTTGTAAGTTTTTGCTGTGAGTGGAACTCTAAATTTGGTTTGAACACGATAGAGTTTTCCAGGATTCATTATGTTGTCTGGATCTAGCTTTTTTTTCCTTTCCTTCATTTTTCTGATTTCAAGGTTGCTATAAACTTTGTCAAGATAGAAGGAGTTCCAAATTCCAAATCCTCCGTAGGGTTTTCCCCCAATTTTAAGGGCTAGATCGGTTATTTCTTTGATTGCAGGCATTGCGGTTAGATACTTCCATCTTTTTCTTTCGTCAGAAAGAAACATAGGCATTACAACAGTCGAGTCTCGTGATACCACGGTGCCTTCAATGCCCATTTTAAGATTAAATTTCTCTTTAAGTTTCCAAAGCCTCTCAAAAAACTCATAAAGTTTCGAAACTGGAACTAAGACATCTCCAGCAAGCAGTGTTGGTCCAGCTCTTTTGATTCTCATTGGGTGAAATCTTTCATCCCATTCTTCATGTGACTTTTCTGCATCCAGTTCACTACAATCCATTTTTTTAATTATACTATGAAACTTCTCTAAGTCCTTTCTGACTGTTTTCTTAGAGCCTTCAAAGACGAATAGGGCACATGCAGCAGCTTTAGGCGCAAATAGACCGAGAGATCTTCTGATATCTAAATATCCTTCATCTGTGAATTTAATGAAGTAAATTTTAGTTGAATCTTTAAGAATTTTCGAAACAGCGTTGCACATTTGCTCTGTGTCATTGAAACATATGGCGTGGGGGGAAAATACTTCGGGTTCTGGATGAATACGTAGGGTAGCTTTTGTGATTATTCCAAGCGTTCCTTCTGAGCCGAAAAACCAGTCTAGTTTGTAATTTGGTTTATTGGGGACTTGTACAATCTCACCAGTTGGTGTAACAACTTCTATTTCTACTACGTTTTCTTTAAGTTGGCCATATTTCAGGGATCCAATTCCTAAACCTCCGGTACAGATCCAGCCGCCAACGGTGGCTGAGGGAGCACTGGTTGGATAGACTGGGAAAAAGAGGTTTTTCTTTTCCAGTTCTTCTAAGAGCTTTTTCCAGTTTATGCCAGTTTCGACTGTTACGGTCATTTCTTGTTTATCGATTTCTATGATTTTGTTCATTCCAGTTAAATCGAGAACTATTCCACCCTTAACAGGAGTAGCTCCTCCGTAAGCCCAGCTTGCCGCTCCACGGGGGATAACAGGAATCTTCTTTTTCCGAGCATACTTTATAAGTTCGGCTATTTCCTTAGCATTTGTAGGTCTAACAACAGCGTCAGGAAGTGTTTTAAAAAGGGTTAGAACTTCCGGAGGAATAGGAGCTAGATCATGACTGTATAATATCCGTTCAAGTAAATTATCTGTGACACGGTCTTCTCCGACAATGGAATATAGCTCTTCTCTTAAAGTTTGCATTTATTATCACCCTTTCTTATGATTTTATTTTTTCAAGAAGAGGCGTTACATCTACCCTGTGGAGAGTAACGCCTAGCTCGTCTGGTTGAAGTCCTAATGCTAAACCAAGAAGATCTGTATAGTAAAGTATAGGGACAGCTTCTGTTTCCTCGTTTTCAGCAATGCCAAATTGGCCTAAGTCAAGTTGAAAAGCGCAAAAAGGACAAGTTACGACAATACAGTCGGCTTTTGCCTTTTTCGCGCTTTTTACAATTTTTAGGAGCAAACGAGAGGCTACTTGTTCACCTACACCTCCGAAGAAGGCCCCGCATCCAATGCAGCAACCGACTTTCTCCTTATAATATATGCTTTCTGCCCCAGTTACTTCAATTAATTTATCTAATGTGTATGGCAATTCGGAGTCATCAAACTTTATAACATCATGTGGCCTAATCAAATGGCAACCATAAAAGGCAGCTGCCCGAATTCCTTTTAGAGGATTTGTTACTGCCTCTTTGATTTTGTTTACCCCTATATCATCAAAAAGGACAGTGACAACATGTTTAACTTCAGTGTTTCCTACAAATTCTTTGTCAATCGTTGAAAGAATTTCGTTAACTTGCTGTTTTAATTCAGGGCTCTCGGTTAGCAATTTTCTGGTTTTTGATAGGTTTGAGAAACAGCTTGAACACATTGTTAGTATGTCAAGTTCTTTTTCCTCGGCTACACATAGATTTCTAGCGGTAAGCGCTACCCCAGTAGTGAAGTCAAAGGAGTAGAACAGACATGCTGGGGCACAACAACTGAAATCTTCAACGTCAACGAGCTGGACATTTAGGGTTCTGAGGATATTTCTTACTGAAAGCTCATAGCCATATTCTCTAATAGGGGCTAAGCATCCTCGGAAAAAGGCATATTCCATTATTTGTCCTCCCATCCCAGTTTTCGTTTAAAACCAGTTGTTTCGATTATTTTTCTAATTTCATTTAGAGCCTGCTCGGAAACGGTCTGCCTTAATGGAGGTAGACCAATGGAATTTCGCCATTCCTCTACTTCATCAAGAACCTCCATTACACGACCGGTTTCAATCATGTTCTTCACTAATGCAGAAGGTTGTTTTGGAGTGTCCCCGCTTTCCACGGATAAATTTCTAATTCTCATTAGAATTTCCGGAATCGCCACTCTATTGGGACATCTTTCTAGGCATCGATAACAGAAGGCACATAGCCATATTTCGACATCTGAAAGCATCTCTCTAGAATAATTCAAGGTTATCTTTTGAATAAGCCGTCTGGGATTGAATTGTTCTGGAATAACTTTTGCAATTGGACAATCTCCGGCACATTTTCCACATTGTTGGCAGATCTTCAGTCTTTCGTTACCCATCATCCGTGTAATGATTTCTTTTAGTGAGGTTGTTTGCACGTTGGATCCCATCTCGATATAGATTATTGATATAAATATTACAATTATAAAAACTTTCAAGATAGTAAGACTTTTTAATTGATTCCCGCTCATAGTTGAGAACAAGGTGGTAAGAAATGGTAAAGGTTGAAGGATACGAGCTTCTTGAAGACCTTTATTATTGGCCAGCAAAACTTACTTGGGCTAAACTAGAGCCTGATAACAGAGTAAGAATAGGGATTACTGACCTTGCTCAAAGCCTTGCCGGAAAGATTCGTTTCATCCGTGTTAAGCCAAAAGGAATGAAAATCGAACAAGGGAAGGGCTTGGCAACCCTTGAAACGGGAAAATGGATAGGCCCTGTAGAATCGCCAGTAAGCGGCGTCATAGACGAAGTAAACATGGCAATTAGAAGAAAACCAACAATAGTGAATGAAGATCCATATGGGGAAGGATGGATAGCCATCTTAAAACCCACTAATCTTGAGGCTGACCTGAAAAACCTCGTTCATGGAGAAGCTGCTGTTGAATGGTACAAAAAGGAAATTGAGAATAGATTAAAAAAGAAATAGTAAGGTAAACATCAATTAATTTCTTAAAACTCACTAACATTTTTTCATATCAAGTAATAAATCTTGAATTTTATTCAGAAGGGAATCCTAGAAAGCTCTGACCTGACAAATTCTTCTCTTTTATCATCATCAGTCAAGTTACTTGCAAACTCGTACATTGCATGCACGAAATCATTGATCCATACAATATACTCATTGTAAATAGGTAACAGTGATTTAGAAGCAGCCATAGCCTTTTCAACAGCATTACTTGCTGCAATACCACTTTCAATAGCCAGTCTAATGCCTTCACCTGAGAGAGCATTACAAAAACCTGCAGCATCTCCTACAAGAATTACATTACCACTGCCATTAAAAGTAAATCCGTATGGAATCGCCCAAATTTCCCTTTTCTCTAAAGAGAACAACCTAAAGCCAAACGTTTTCTGCAGCCACTCCTTAAATCGTTCGATGTACAAAAGCGCGGTTTTTGGAGAATTTTCATTGAATCCAGCTCCAATAATGTAGTAGTTATTCTTAGGGATAATATACGAGTATGCAGGAGAAAAATCACTGCGAAAAACAACGTAAAAGTAATTTTCAAAATCTCCTTTTGCTTTACAGTATTCTTGCAAGATTCTCATAGTTCGCATCCTCATGGGTGGATCTAGGCAACTTCGTACCTTTGAGTATACTCCGTCTGCACCAATTATGCAGCGAGCTTTAATTTTAAAGGAATGCTTATCTTTCATTAGTAATGTTTCTGGAGAAGGAAATTGCTTCAGTTTCATGAACTTGGTGCTATACCATATTTGGACACCGGATTTTTCGGCAAGCTTTATAAGCCATTTATCGAAAAGGCTCCGCTCAACGTTAAAGAGTTCATAATTTTTGACGCTTCCACCATTTTTCTTTCCGCTTGGGGGTATATAATATAAACCAAGTTTTTTCGGTGAACAAAAAACATTTTCTGGGATACTTGTATTCAGAGTTTCTTGGATTACATTAACACATGCAGGAGTGAGTATGCCGCCGCATGGTTTATGTCGACCCTCAGCTTCTTTCTCAACTAATAGGACATTAAAACCTAACTGGGAGCACCTTAAAGCTGAAACTGTTCCTGCTGGCCCCCCTCCCACTACAAGAACATCAAATTCCTGGGTTTCCATTTTTATTTACTTCCGGAATTGTTGAATATGGACATTGCTTGTAGAAGCCTATTCAATAACCCGATTTTTAACTCCGTTTGGTTCTCAAAATCGCCTTTTAGGGCTATTTCTTCTTTCCCTAAATCGTAACATGTTTGGCTGTCAATGTCTATTAAAATAGCTGGAATTCCCGCTTGTTCAAAATCGTTCTGATGTTTACAGAAAAAGGCTTCGCAGCAGCACCCTAAGAATCCCTTAACACCTTTCCGTTTAAGTTCCTTTAGTGTCTGCATTAGATGTTCAAAATTTTGTATTGTAATAGGAGTAAGCCCGGATGTCAAGGCTAGTTCATACGCTATACCCACGGAACATTTTCCACACATTACACAGCCATCCTTTTTTCGATATTCGCACGTTAAAAGTTTGGCACAGTAGGGTAAAAGAAGCACGTTGCATCCATCCTTCAGGATTTCTGGGCCTTTTTTTAGAATTGTGTAAAGATGGTTAGCCTCTGATGGGTTAATCCCAAACTCTTCATATTTCATTTTTTCAATTGCCTCGAGAATTATTTGGACGATGTCTTCAGGAGTGATTCCTAACACTTTTGCCTTAGTATTCTTGAAAAAGCTATAGACTGTCTGCCTAATTTCTTTTTCATCACAAGGAGAATACTTTAAAATAGCTTCAAGATCCAAAATGGCTTTTGAAGGATAAGCGAAGAAATCACCAGTAATTAATGCATTTTTTATAATTTTTGTTCCTTCATCGATGGCCAAGGAGGCCCGGATTAAGCCTCCCGGCGTTTTTCTAATGGCGTAAACCTCTACTGCTTCATTTAAAGGTCTTCTTTCAAGAAAAATCCATTTTTTTGACTGGAATCTACTAAGTCTTTTCTTCAAAAGCTTATTTTCTGTTTCTGTCAATCCTCCCTCAACGAGTTTTATTCCAAAAGCGTTTTCAAATCCATTTGTCAATGCATGTTTGATTTCATCAATATTGGGTTGATAACCCAATTCCCATTTTATACAAGTTACTCGTTTCTTAACAGAGTTAATTTCCTTATCCTTAAGTTTCATTATTGGAATTCTAAGTGCACGCAACATGGTGTCGACATCAAAATCGATAAGAAGAGTTCCTTGGAAAAGGAAAGCTCCATTTCGTTCGGTTCCTCCGGTCCCCGAAATTTTTCTTCCGTTAATTTCGATATCGTTTTTTGACCGAAAAGATGCTTGGATTCCAAGAGCTTTTAATCCGAGAATAACGCCTTCACACATTTTTTTGTAAAGTCTTTCAAGTGGTTGATAGTTAATGAAATCGGATGTAGAAGCGATAATTTCCCATCCTAACGAGTTTTTGTCGAAATAAATTGCTCCTCCTCCGGTTATGCGTCTGTTTATGTCAATGCCATGATTTTTGCAGTAGTCTATTCGAACCTCATGTTCAACGACTTGGTGATAACCAACTAAAACTGCAGGCGGATTGAATTGTAAGAATCGGATTGTATTTGGAATTAGGTTTTGCGAGCGGCATTCAAGCAGTATGTCATCTAGTGTCATGTTTTCAGCTGCACAACGATGCCCCGTGTCAAGCAATCTCCATTCTCTCATGAGCCACTCCCTGTCTGCAGTTAATTCGACGTTTCTAAGCATTGTTGATGTCTTTTTCTTAAACTATATTATAAATATCAACTTTATATCTTACCTTTCATAAGATACTCTAATCAGTTTGGGTGGTGTCCTAATATGGTCCAAGAATCTCCGGAATGGATTAGGGTCAGTTGTGCTGCTGCAATGACGTTGGGATTTGAATCAGGCATGTTTTATCGAAACGCAAAGTTGACTTGTATTAACCTTTTGATGCAGTATAGGGATGGGTGCAAGGGAAATTGCCTTTATTGCGGGCAGGCAAGGGAAATTCCAGGCGGTAGTGAATGTAAAAATCTGATAAGGGTGGAGTGGCCATCCTATCGTCAAGATGAGGTAATTGAGAGAATTCGAAGCATTCAACATAAGGTAGAAAGAGTATGCATTTCAATGATTACCCATCCAAGGGCGCCAACAGATATCTTAGCATTGATAGAGAAAATACATAAACATGTGGACTTACCAATTTCAGCGTTGATTACGCCAACTCTTATGACAAAAAAGCATATGGAGCAGATTAAACGAGCAGGCGCAGAGAGAATAGGTATTGCTATTGATGCGGCTACGCCGGAGTTATTTTATAAGTTAAGGGGAAAAGGAGCGGGAGGACCCCATATGTGGGATAGATATGTTACAGGTCTTAAAGAAGCCGTTGAAATAATGGGGGAGGGAAATGTTGGTTGCCATCTAATTGTAGGATTAGGAGAAACTGAGAAAGAAATGGCGGCGACAATTCAAATGGTTCATGATATGGGAGCTAGGACTCATTTGTTCTCATTCTTTCCAGAAGAGGGATCGAAGCTTGAAAATAGACCTCAACCGCCTATTGGACAATATAGAAGAGTTCAATTAGCTCGATATCTAATAGATAATAAAATCTCTAGATTTGAAAATATGCAGTTCAATGACCATGATCAGCTTGTTTATTTTGGAATAGATAAGAAAATGTTAAGTGAGATTATAGAGAGCGGCAAACCCTTTGAAACTTCAGGTTGCCCTGGCTGTAATAGACCTTATGCGAATGAGAGGCCTGGACAACCAATTCGGAATTTTCCGTTTCCGCCAAATAAACTAGATATTAAGGGGATTAAACGCCAGTTGTGGAAATATTAACAGTTATAGAATTTCTAGGATAACGTCGGTAGGTACTCGGTTTTCGTAAAGTCCAAGTTCTTCTGGACTAAGTCCTTGTGCAAGCCCTAGTAATTGAGTGTAGTGGAGAATTGGTATGTTGTACTCCTCAGAATATTCTTCTTGTACAGTAAACTGGTTTAGGTCGAAATGCAGGTGACAGAAGGGACACACGGTGATTATAGCATCGGCTTTAACTTTCTGGACGCTTCTAAGTTTTTCTCTCATGATTCTTAAAGATAGTTTTTCGTTAACTCCTATGATTGGAGCTCCGCAACATAGTCTCTTTTCCATATAATCCAAAAATGTGACTCCTGTGGCTTTTATGAGGGAATCCAATAGTGTCGGGTTTTCAGGATTATCAAGTTTTAGTTCATCAGAGGGCTTTAGTATGTGGCAACCATAATGAGGAACAACTTTAAGTCGAGTTAATGGTTTTGTGATTGTTCTTTTTATCTTTGTAATTCCAACATCTACAAGAAGAACTTTGATGAAGTGTTTTACTTCTAGAAAACCTTCAAATTTCTTGTTTATTTCCGCTAAAACCTCGTTCACAGTTTTTCTCAGTTCTTGGTCTTCAGTAAGTTCTTTCTTTACTTTTGTTAGATGCCCGAAGCATGCTGGACATAGAGTGAGTAGATCACATTTCTTTTCCTCGGCTAGGGATAAGTTTCTAGCAGCTAGGAGTGTGGCGCTTAGATGGTCAATGGGTTCCATAAAGAAGCCACAACAATTTGCTCCTTCGAGGTCAAGTAGTTGAATTCCGAATTTTTCTGCAACTTTTCTCATTGAAAGCTCATACGCATTCTCTTTTTGCGGTGTTACGCATCCTGGGAAGTATACGTATTTCATGTTTAGTTTTCCTCCTTCTCCTTGGTTAGTAGAAGTTTTTTCACTTTGGTATGCTGTAAAATGGTGTGTACTTCATCACGTTTCACTGGGGTTACTGGGGGGAGCCCTAAGTCATTACGTAACTCATTTATGAATTCTTCATCTTCGTATATTTTGCCATAGCTAGCAATTGCGTTCGCCTGAAGTTTAAAGAATGGATGAATGTAACCCTTTTCAATTGCTAGATTTCTTATAGCCCTTATTATATTGGTTAATTTTACTCCTTGAGGACATCGTTCGGTACATGAGTAGCAAGTTGCGCAAAGCCATATTACGTCGCTGGATAATACTATGTCTTTTAAACCTAGCAATGTGGCTCTTATAATTAGACGAGGCGTATATTCTTTGTCAAATCGTCTAATAGGGCACGTGGCAGTACATTTTCCGCATTGAAAACAGTATTTAATGCTTTCTCCACCTGGCATCTTTGCAACTTCAAATTTGAAGTTTGGGTCAATTTTCGTGGTTTTTAGGGACTTTAAAACTTGGATTGTTTTAAGATTTTCCGGCATGTTTAACACAACCCTCTAATGAACAGACGGAACTAAAGCAGTAATTGAAATTCAAGCTCTTCCTCTCCTTCGCTTATTCCAACGACGTTAAGGCGTTTAAGAGCCATTAGATGTTCAAAAACTCTTTTTGGAGGCATTTTCAAACGTTGTGAAATTTGGCTAACCGTTGATATACCGTCTTTTAATTCGTGAATAATCATTTTTCTCTCTATTTCAGCTTGCAATATGTTTTCCATTAATTTTTCATATTTTTCTAGTGTCATTCCTTCCTTTTCAACTAGTATTTTGCCTTTCCCAACTAGCCAACGTATTCTTCTATCTCTGAACGAGTCAAGCATCGCCTCGAACCCTTTCTTCAGCTTTTCTTGTTCCATGACTTCTCCCTGCGAGATACTGAATGCCAATTGAGTAAATAAGTTTTAAAACTATAATATTTATATTTGCAATTTCAGTCTTGGAATATTAACGCTTGGCATGATTAAGGGGATAGAAATGTCTAAGAAAAATCCGACCTTAGGAGTATTCCTGTGTAACTGTGGTGGAACAATCTCTAAAGTGATAGATTTCAAGGAGCTTGCAGAATTCGTATCCAAGTTTGAAGACATAAAATTTGTTAAAGAACACGGTTTTTTGTGTGGCGAAGAGGGCCTTCGTCTGGTCGCAGATGCCATCCGAAATGGAGTTGAAAGGATAGTGATCGTAGCATGTTCGCCTAAGCTCTACGAGCCAATGTTCAAAGAGTTCGCAAAGGAAATGGGACTTAATCCGTACTTCTTAGAAATGGCGAATATCAGAGAACAATGTGCATGGCCCCATAGGGATAATCCCGGAGGGGCTAAAGAAAAAGCGAAAAAAATAGTTGCAGCTGCTGTCAGCAAGGTTCAAAGCGCTACGGAAGTTGAAAGAAAAGAGTTTCCAATAAGTAAGTCTGTTTTAGTAATTGGAGGAGGAGTTGCAGGACTTCAGGCGGCTATGGACGTTGCCGACTTCGGGTACGAAGTTCACTTGATTGAGAGAGCTTCAACAATCGGCGGAAACGCGTTAAAATTGGGATTAGCGTTTCCAACTGACGATGGAGCATTCTGCATATCTTCGCCAAATTTCCTCAGAGGGGTTAGGAAATGCTTCTATCGTGCTGGACTTCTACAACACCCTAATTTAAAAATTCATACGTTATCTGAAGTTAAGGAACTTGATGGATCCTTCGGCGATTTCAAGGTTAAGGTTCTGTCTCGTTCCAGGGGGGTTGTAGAGCACCTATGTAATAATTGTGGGGAATGTGCAAAGGTTTGTCCTGTTGAAGTTGATGATGAAATGAATTATGGTTTGAACAAACGTAAGGCAATCTATCAACCTCACCCAAATGCTGTGCCCTCTGCTTATGTGATAGACTGGGAAAACTGTAATAAGTGTGGGAAATGTGTGAAGGTTTGTTCAGTAAAAGCCATTAAATTAGAGGATGAAGTTAGGGAGACTATGTTACATGTTGGGGCAATAGTTGTTGCTACTGGCTTCCAAGAATATGACCCGTCAGAAATTAGGCAGTATAAGTATGGTCTTTATAAAGATGTGATTACTCAGCTTCAATTGGCAAGAATTTTAGACCCGTATGGACCAACGGGTGGAGAACTTGTTAGACCTTCTGATGGAAAGATTCCTAAAAACATAGTAATCATTCAGTGTGTTGGTTCTAGGGATCTGACTGCGAACCCCTATTGTTCAAGGGTTTGCTGTACAATAGCTTTAAAACATGCATTAATTATTAAGGAAAGATATCCAGATGCTCAGATATATCTGTGTTATATGGATATTCGGACGGTTGGGAAAGACTATGAAGAATATTTCTCAAGGGCTAGAGAGAAAGGTATAAAATTCATTCGGGGAAAACCTGCAGAGATTATTGAGGATGAAGCTAGGGGGGTCCTTATAGTTGAAGTTGAAGATACTTTACTTGATCGCCCGTTAGAAATAGAGGCAGACATGGTTGTGCTTTCCATGGCAATGGTGCCTACTGTAGGCAGTAATGAATTGGCAAAAACTTTGGGAATTCAAACTGGAAACAACGGCTTTATAAAGGATGTTTATCAGAAACTCAAGACGGTGGAAACTAACGTTAAAGGGATATATGTCTGTGGAGGAGCTCACAGCCCAAAGGATATACCTGATTCTGTTACTCAAGCTGAAGCTACAGCGTTTAGAGTAATTCTAGAACTTTCGAGAAATAGTTTTGAAAAGGATTGTGACACTGCCTATGTTAATGAAGATGATTGTGATGGTTGTGAACTTTGTGTTAAAGCTTGTCCTTATGATGCAATTAAGATGGTAGAATCTAAGGATGAAAAAGGACCGCCAGTTGGTTTAGTTGCTAGGATTGATGAAATTAAATGTGAAAGATGTGGTTCTTGTGCGGGTAAATGTCCAACAGGGGCGATTCAGCTTAGAAATTATACCGATCAGCAAATGTTAAGTCAAATATCTGAACTACTTCATAAGAAGAATGGTGAGTCTATATCTCCTACCATTTTGGCTTTCTGTTGTGACGAATGTGGTTATGCAACTATTGATATGGTAGGTATGGGAGGTATGCCGTATCCGGTTAATATATTGCCTCTTAGGGTCCCATGCTTGGGATGGGTATCCCTATACCAGATCTTTAAGGCTTTTGAATATGGAGCTGATGGAATCCTTCTAGTTGGTTGTATACTTGACAATTGTCAACATAGAAAAGGTGGTATGTACGCAGGGAGAGTTGTGCCCTTTGCCAAGAGCATCTTGGATGAAATTGGTTTAAGCAATAAACGGCTACAGATGGTTAATGTATGTGCGGCTACACCCTTGGAGTTTTCTAGGGTTGCTAAGGTGTTCGTTGAAGAAGTAAAAAAATTAGGACCTATAAAAAAGAGTATGAGTATTGATGTCCAAGATTAGTGTTCATGCATGTAATGGAAAAATTGAGCTTAAAATCCAAACGAACGGTGTTAGTAAGGTTACCTTGCATCTGGATGAGGCAGTGGAGTTAGGTATAAAGTTATTGAGGGCAGCATACGCTGCGAAAAGTTAGAGGTTATGTGAAAATTGCTGGAAGATCAAGTTCTCTAATAGTTTCTATTGCTTTTTCTGGACAGATCCCGTTGCATTTATCACATATGGCGCATTTTTTGAGATTGTATTGCATCTTTCGGAATTCGTCCATCCCTTCGGGAACTGGTATAGGTTTTGCGGGTTTTTTGACAGCTATCTTCGCTAAGGTTTCATATAACATGTATCGTTTCGTAATTTTTTCTTTGTTTGCTTGTCCAATAGTTTGCAGTATTGTTGGAAGGTCAAATTCTCTAACAAATTCGATTGCTTTTTCGGGACATATTTCTTCGCATCTTTTGCAGCCTATGCACTTCGAGAGATTATGTCTTATTGTGCCAAACTCTTCGAGGCCCTCTGGAACTGGAATGGGGGTTTTGGGCTTTTTTAAGGCGAGGTTTCTAAGCATGTTGTAAAGGAATTCCCTTTTAGTCATTTCCTCAGTTTTTTCCGTTAGTTTTACTTTTTTAGGAAGGGCTGGACCTAATTTACTGATTCTATCGGTCATTTCCTTTACTACTTCCACAAAGCGTGGTGCCATAGCAGAGGAGATAAAGAACATTTCTAATCGTTCTTTATCGATTCCTATGGCTTCTAGTAATTCTTTGGCTAATTTGACTCTGATCTCAGCATTAAGATTTCCTTCGACGAAATGGCATCCTCCTTTGAGGCATCCAGCTACAAAGACTCCGTCGGCTCCTATTTCAAATGCTCGAAGGATATAAGTAATGTCAACTTTACCTGAGCAGGGAAGTCTGATGATCCTCACGTTTGGTGGATATTGCATTCTGCTAACACCTGCTAAGTCAGCTGCAGCGTAGGCACAGTAATTGCAGCAGAAAGCCAAAATGGTAGGGACAAATTTGGCCATGATTTAATCCTCCTTAAAGGGAAGTAGATTTTCAACCATGGTTAAGATCTGTGCATCTTTAAAGTGTCTAACTTGTACGGCGCCTACGGGGCATGTTGAGGAGCAGGAGCCGCATCCTTTACATTTTACATCATAAACTTTTGCTACTTCTTTGATTTCATCTAATTCGATAGCGGTATATGGACAAACTTTTGTGCATTTGCCGCATCCGGTGCAAATTTCTTCATTCACTGTTGCTGTAACTTGGTCGATCAGGACTCTACCACGGCTTAATAGGATAGCTGCTTTTGCTGCTGCGCCACTTGCTTGATAAACTGTGTCTATTACGTCCTTTGGGCCTTGAGCTGTTCCGCCTATGAATAGGCCGTCAGTGAAAGTATCTAGTGGATTCATTTTCGGATGAGCTTCTTGGAAGAATCCATCAGGGCTTCTTGTGACGTTTATTTTTGCTTGTAAATCTGCTGTGTCTTCTCTTGGAATCATGCCTTCAACTAGAACGACGAGGTCTGTGGATATTTCCATGTTTACCTTAAAAAGCCAATCTTTAACTTTTACGACAAGTTGGCCATCCTTTTCGGTTACTTTGGGGGGTTCTTCAGGCTTATATCGAATAAAGGTGATCCAGGACTCTCTGCACTTTCTATAGAGCTCCTCATGTCTTCTTCCAAATGTTCGAATGTCTCTGTAAATTATATATACTTGGGTTTCTGGGTAACGTTCCTTTATTAGCAACGCATTTTTAAGTGCACTTGAACAACAGAATCTAGAACAATAGGCGTTAAGTGGCTTTTCACCTTGTTCTTCCTTGAGCTCTTGTCTTGAACCTACACACATGATGAAGGAGATGCTCCGCGGTTTTTTGCCATCTGAAGGTTTGATAAGTTCTCCTTTGGTAGGCCCATTCTGGCTTAAGAGTCTCTCTAACATTAGTTGGGTAATTACATCCTTGTATTTTCCGTAGCCAAATTCTCCTTTTGGTTTGTATGGTTCGAAACCACTCGTAACAACTATTGTTCCAACGATTATGTCTATTTCCCTTGTTTTTTCATCGAGGTTTATTGCTTTTTTCCTGCAAACTTTTAGGCATTCGCCGCAGCTATTGCAGTTTTCCTTATCAATTATGTATTTAGGTGGGTAACAATTGGGTAAAGGCAAATAGACGGCTTTTCGTTGGTCTAAACCTAGGTTTATTTCGTTTGGAACAGAGATTGGACAAACTTCTTCGCATTTTCCGCAGAGGTTGCAGTTTTCAGTGACACACCTAGGTTTTTGGGTGATTTTCACTTCGAAATTTCCGATGTGACCGCTTATTTTGGTGATATCTGAGTTAACGAGGACTTTAATATTAGGATGGGAAAGCTTTTTGACGAGGGATGTATAGACTTCAGAGGCGTCTTTACCCCAATAGAGCTTGTTCAGTAGGGCTAAGTGGCCTCCAACATAGGGTTTCTTTTCAACTAAATATACTTCGAATCCTTTTTTAGCTAGGTCAATAGTGGCGGTTATACCTGCGACTCCTGCTCCAATGACGAGGGCTCTAGGTACAACTTTAACCTCTATTTTTGATATTGGTTCTAATAGTCGAGCGCGGGCGACTGCCATTCTGATGAGGGCTTTTGCTTTTTCAGTGGCTTTTTCAGGTTCCCTCATATGAGCCCATGCTACTTGTTCTCGAATGTTAGCCATTTCGAAGAGAAATGGGTTAATGCCTGCTTCTCCGAGAACTTTTCTGAATGTTGGTTCGTGCATTCTGGGAGAACAGGAGGCAACAATAACTCTGTTAAGACCGAGTTGTTTTATGTCCTCTCGTATTAATGCTTGCCCAGGCTGAGAGCACATGTATACATAATGTTTAGCTACCACTACGTTTGGAAGCTTACCTATATATTGGGCAACTTCTTCTACATTGACAACTCCGGCGATGTTCATGCCGCAGTGGCAAATGTAAACCCCTATTTTAGGTTCTTCATTTTTCAACGTGTTTTTCCTCCTGGGTTAGTTGGACTAATGCTACTGAGGCTTTCATTGCGGCTGCACTTGCTTGGGCTACGCTGTCGGGAATATCCTTTGGACCTTCAGCGGTTCCTGCAATGAAAATTCCGCCAATGTTAGTGTCCACCGTGAAGATTTGTGGATCTGGGGAACTAAAGAATCCATCTTCTCCTTTTGAGATACCTAAAATATTTTCTATCGCTTCTGAGTCACTGGGTGGAGTTAATCCTACTGATAGAACAACCATGTCAAATTCTTTTTCTAGCAGTTCACCTGTTTCGGTGTCTTCAACTCGCACTATTAGGTTCTTAGTTTCTGGAATTTCAACTATTTCGCTTACAGCTCCACGAACGAATTTCACATTAAATTCTTCTTTGGCTCTGGTATAGAATTCCTCAAAACCTTTTCCGTAAGCACGAATGTCCATATAAAAAACGTGTATGTCAGCATCCGGAATGTGCTCTTTCGCTAATATAGCTTGTTTTATTGCGTACATACAGCAAACTCTTGAGCAATTAAGGTTACCGCTTTTCTCATCCCTTGATCCAACACATTGGATGAACGCTATTTTCTTAGGAATTTTCGCATCTGAAAGCCTTGCTAAATGACCCCCTGTGGGACCAGCAGCATTTACCAATCTTTCAAAGTCTAAACCGGTAATGACATTATCGTATCTTCCATAACCGTATTCTTGTTTATTCTTAGCGTCAAACAGTTGAAACCCTACGGCTACTACGATTGAACCTACGGTGACTGTTATTTTCATGGGTTGCTGATTATGGTCTATGGCTTCTGCTTCGCACATTCTCTCGCATAATCCGCATTTTATGCAATTTTCTTTATCAATTGTGTAGATTAAGGGAATTGCCTGCGGGAATGGCACGTAGATTGCTTTTCTAATTCCTATTCCTTGATCGAATTCATTTGGAACCTCTATTGGGCAATATTGGGCACATATTCCACAGCCAGTACATTTATCTTCATTTACATATCTTGATTTCTTCAAGATTGTAACTTCGAAACTTTTAGAAGCTCGCGATACTGCAAGAACTTCGGAATATGTTAATAGCTCAATGTTGGGGTGCCTAGCAACATCAACCATTTTTGGAGTAAGGATACAAGCCGAACAGTCGAGGGTTGGAAACGTTTTGTCCAGTTGGGCCATGTGGCCGCCTATGCTTGGCTTCTTTTCAACAAGATATACTTTAAACCCCATGTCTGCAAGATCTAGAGCAACTTGAATTCCACAGACCCCTCCACCCAAGACCAGCACACTTTGTTGTTTTTCCTGCTTCTCCTGTTCTTCCTGTTCCTCTTCTATAGAGCTCATTTCTCTCACCCATCCCTTAGGGGGTTTTTCCCTAACTTCTTTAGCTGATCAACCATTTCCTTGATCACTCGAGCGAATTTTTCACCCTCAGACGCTGATATCCACTCTAGTTTTAGCCTTTCTGGCTCTAAACCAACCATTTCAAGCGCTTTCTTCACAAGTTTAACTCTAACTTCGGCGTGTAAATTTCCAGACACGTAATGACAGTCTCCAATGTGGCAGCCAGTTACGAGTACACCGTCAGCTCTTTTCAAAGCCTCAAGAATGAAAATCGGATCTACTCTACCGCTACACATCAAACGTATTACTCGAACATTTGGAGGATATTGCATTCTGCTAACGCCGGCAAGGTCAGCGCCAGCATAGCTACACCAGTTACAGGTAAAAGCAATTAGTTTAGGTTCAAACTCCTCTGCCATGTTTTGATTCACCTTTGAAAGGCGGTTACAACCTCAGCTAGGATTTGTTTGTTGGTGTAGTGTTTCATGGTGATGGCGTGTTCGGGGCAGGTGGAGGCGCAGGTGCCGCAGCCGCCGCATAGGGCTGGGATTGTTTTTGATTTTTTGTTTTGTATTGTCATGGCTTGGTAGGGGCAGATTTCTTGGCAGAGGCCGCAGCCGATGCAGAGGTCTTGGTTTACGTGGGCGATCATGGATTCTACGCGGATTTTACCACGAGAAAGAAGAGCAGCAACACTCGCTGCTGCTGCTTTAGCTTGAGATATACTGTCCGTTATATCTTTAGGGCTTTGACATGCTCCTGCAAGAAATATGCCTGCTGTATGAGTGTCTACTGGCCGAAGCTTCGGATGCGCCTCTAACAGAAAACCATCTGGGTCCCTTGGGATACGTAATGTTCTGCTAAGACTTTCCAAATCCTTTGGAGGAGACATTCCAACGGAAAGAATTAAGAGGTCAACTTCCACTTCTACAGGTTTACCTAAAGAAAGATCTTCAACGAACACTGTTAAATTTCCGGTTTCCGGATCCTCTAGAACCTTTGAAGCTCGTCCCCGAACAACAGAAACCCCATACTCACGTGTTTTTCTAAAGAAAGCCTCGAATCCTTTTCCAAAGGTTCTTGGTTCTGTGTGGAAGATGTATACTTCTGCTTCTGGGAGCTTCTCTTTGATCTGTCTGGCCTGTTTAATAGCACTCATACAGCAGAATCTTGAACAGTAAATATGTCCTATTCTTTCATCTCTTGAACCAACACATTGAATAAAACCTATGCGATGTGGCACCTTCATGTCGGATACTCGTATCAATTTTCCCTCAGTAGGACCGGCAGCGTTTATTAGTCTTTCAAATTCGATGTTTGTTATTACATTTTGGTAGGTTCCATAACCATATTCTTTCAATTGATATGGCTCATAAGGTTCAAAACCAATTGCAACTATTATTGCGCCGACATTTAATTCGGTTTCCTTCGGTTTTTGTCCAAAGTCTATTGCTTCACGTGCGCCACAAGCTTCAACGCATTTGTAGCATTGAAGGCAATAGTCGATGTTTATTCGATAAACTGAAGGTACAGCCTGCGGAAAGGGAACAGAGATCGCTTTCCTCACACCGAGATTTATGTCCCATTCGTTTGGGTATTCAATTGGACAAACCTCTTGGCATTCGCCGCAACCAGTGCATCTATCCGAAATAACATATCTTGGGTTTTCCCGAATTTTCACCTTAAAGTTTCCAACGTATCCTTCTACGCGTACAATGTCAGCGTGAGAAATTATCTTGATTTTTGGATGTCTAGCAACTTCTACCATTTTTGGGCCTAAAATACAGATGGAACAGTCCATTGATGGAAATGTCTTATCTAGTTGCGCCATGTGCCCTCCGATGCTTTCATTTTTTTCAACAAGGTATACTTTAAATCCCATTTCTGCTAGGTCAAGGGCTGCACTTATTCCAGAAACTCCTCCGCCAACAATAAGTACGCTTTTTAACACTTTAACTTCTTTTATTTCTAGGGGTTCTAGAAGTTGGGATCTGAGAATAGCCATCCTAACTAGATCCTTAGCTTTTTCTGTGGCTTTGTCAGGCTCGTCCATATGAACCCATGAACATTGTTCCCGAATGTTTACCATTTCAAGAAGATAGGGGTTTAACCCAGATTCTTCCAGGACTCTTCTGAATGTTGGTTCATGTAATCTTGGGGAGCATGCGACCACAACTATTCTGTCAAGCTGATAATCTCTAATGTCTTTCTTGATCATATCTTGACCTGGGTCGGAGCAAACATATCTGTAATCTTTAGCGACAATGACTCCAGCCATATTTCGCACATGTTCTGCGACATCCTCTACATTTACAACTCCTGCAATATTTTTTCCACAGTGGCAGACGTAAACACCTATTCTTGGTTTATCGATCATGAGTAAATCCTCTCTACTCTATCTTTTTTAATACACTTTCAGTTGAGATTCTATGTGTTTTAAGACCGAGTTTTTCAGGATCAATTCCCATGGCAAGACCCAAAAGTTCTGGATAATGAAAAACTGGAAGGTTGTATGTTTCATTAAATCTCCGCCTAACATCTAGTTGCCCCACATCCAGTTGAAGGAAACAAAAGGGACAGACTGTAACAATGCAGTCTGCCTTCGAGTTAGAGATGTTAAAAAGCTTATTTCTCGCAAGTTTAGATGCAAGATCATCAGAGATTCCTCTTAGAAGACCTCCACAACATTTCGTTTTGTGCATATACTGAACGCTTTTAGCTTCTGTCAATTCAATTAAATCGTCAAGTATATGCGGGTGCTCTGGGTTATCAAAATTTAAGACTGAACTGGGTCGCAGTACGTGACATCCATAAAAGGCGGCCACTCTCAATTTATTTAACGATTTTGAAATATTCTCCTTAATTCTTTCAGGAGTCACATCGTTGTGTAATACTTGAAGATAATCAACCACATCTACTGTTCCTTTATATTCTCTTCCAACTTCGGCGAGAATCTTATTTATATCTGTTCTAAGTGTTTCATTTTCTTTCAATGTCTTGTTGGCTTTAGATAGAACTTGAAAACATCCATTACATATGGTCATTATGTTGATATTTGCTTCTTCTGCCAAAGAAAGATTGTAAGCTGCAATTGCTAGACTTGTTTTAAAATCAAGCGATTCTATTGGGATAGGAGCACAACAAGTTGCTTTGTCCAAGTCGATCAGATCAACTCCAAGCTCTTTGAACACTGCTCTTAAAGATGCTTCGTAGCTTGGTTCTCTGGTGGGTATAACGCATCCGAAGAAGAGTGCATAATTCATTTTTTAGCTTCCTCCTTTAATTTTTCCATGAGTTGTTCAAAACCAGTGATCGCTGCGATTTTCTTCACAACGTCAGCAGGAGCTGGAGAGAGTTCCGGTAAGCCAAGTGATGTCCTTCGTCGTTGTGTCAAGCCGGTGATCTTGGGAATTCGACCGTTTTCTATAAGAGATGTAGCTTGTTCAACGAATGCTTTAGGTGCATGCCCCTCTTTTGCAGCTATATTTCTGATAGCTAACATCAAGTCTGCTATTTCGACTTCTTGGGGGCATCGTTCTTGGCAGGTATAACACGAGGCGCAAAGCCATATTGAATCGCTTGAAAGAACTTCGTTCTTAATGCCAAGTAAGGCCATTCTGATTATTTGACGAGGCTTGTACGAATTGGTGATTTTCCCAACAGGGCATCCGCCAGCGCAACTTCCACATTGATAGCATAGATATAGTTTTTCACCGCCTGGATGTTTTGTTATTTCTTCTGCGAAGTTGGGTTCGAGTTCAGAAGAACGTAATGTTTCCTTTATTTTAATGTCCGTATTTGCCATGTTTTAGCACCTTATGTCCTTTGGAGTTTGTTTCTTAAACTTGATAAAAATGATGCTTATATATTATTCTTTACAATTAGGACTAAGAAAACGTTTGCAAGAGGGATTTTTATTTTAAAAATCTTCTAGTAACTTTTCATTAATTTAGGTTGAGCCTTTTTTAAAGGACCCCCTTATAAGCTTTTACAGCTGGGCATCCAAGGCATTTTCCCTCTTTGTAATTGTAGCATTTTTCGCATACAAGGCCGCATGGAGCAACATCACTTTTTTCAGGATACACATTAATGCATATGTTTTCCGGGTAGATAGGTGGTTCTGAATAATGCACGTAATCAATTCTTTCTATGTAATGATCTCTTAGAGATTCAATGAATGATTCTAAAGTTGAGTCATTTTCACCGTAGCAATAAACCGTCATGTTGATTTCTTCAGAAGGCTGAAGAATTGTTAAAACTCTTGGACATTTGGTTAGTATATTTAGTGCTTCCCGTCTCTTTGCTATACCTTTTATCTCAAAGCCGATATATGCTGTTCGAAACCCTAATTTCCTTAGGTTAAGGCCTACATTGTAGGCTATTAGACCGTTCTTTTCAAGTTTTTTGAGTCTTTTAGAAACGGTTAATCGACTTACCTTTATCCTTTCAGCTAAATCCGTTACTGCTATACGTGGATCCTCGCTTAATAATCTTATAATTTTAAGGTCAAGAGTGTCAATTTTCTCTTTAAGCATAGCTGTCACATTCTGGGTAAATCTTTGTATAAATAATTGTAACATTTGACTTAAATAAGTATACTTCATGGATAGATGTGCTCCTTCTTTGTATTCAGTTTTTGCTTAAAACGAGTTTCATAGCTATCGTCCTGTTCACATAGACATTGTAGGAAGCTGCAATTGTGAATAACTGGTCTTATAAAGGGGAGGCCTTTCACATCTTGGGGAGTTAATTCCTCTCTGATGGCTCTTCCTAGAAGGTTCACCCAGTTGTCGAAGTATTGTCTCCCAAGGGAAGTTGCTCCTTTAAGTAATTCACGTTCGATTTTGTCCAGTGTACAGCTGATGTCACATGTTGAGAAGCAGCCGGATTCCAACATAACCCTTGCGATTCTAAGTTCTCTGATGATTTTTGGGGAGATATCTATGTTTTTGTGAGACAAGTCATAACTGAGAGATAATAGAACAGCCCATTTCATTCCGTATTTCTTTAGAGTTTCGAGCTCTAACTGTTTTTCTACAGCTTCTGTACTCATAAAGTTTCGCCAGCTAATAATATTAATATACATTTTGATTTTTTATCTTTTACGCTTTGTATCATTTTGTATATTAAATATTGTTTTTAGTTATCATATCGTAATGTTTATAAAGTTTCAATCGTCTTACCTCAAACGGAGACCTCTATGCCACGGGAACAACTTCGCATTGGCGTTTATATTTGCCACTGCGGTGGAAACATCAGTGATACAGTTGACGTTGAGAGGGTAAGGGAACACATTGCCAAACTAAAGAATGTGGAAATTGCGAAGACCTACGAGTATGTCTGCAGTAACCCAGGACAGGAAATGATTAGAAACGATATCAAAAAGCACAAACTTAACCGAATCATAATTGCTGCTTGTTCTCCTAGGATGCACCTCGATACTTTCAGACAAACCATCGAAACCGCTGGTTTAAATCCATATCTACTTGAAATAACGAACTTACGAGAACAATGCAGCTGGGTTCATGATGACAAAGAAAACGCAACAATAAAGGCAACAGCGTTAATTCACGGTGCGGTTGAACGTGCTCGCAATCTTGAACCGTTAAAGCCAGATTTTCTGCCCGTAAAGAAGGAAGTTTTGGTGATTGGCGGGGGCATAGCGGGAATTATGACCTCAATTGAGCTTGCGGACAAAGGATTTAATGTGTATCTTGTGGAAAAAGAGCCAACGATAGGCGGCCACATGGCCCAACTTAGTAAGACTTTTCCAACCCTCGACTGTTCCCAGTGTATTCTTACCCCCAAAATGGTGTATGTTTCACGACATCCAAACATAAAGATATTTGATATGGCAGAACCAATTAGTCTGGAAGGGTCTCCGGGCAATTATAAAGTTTTAATTAGAGTTAAGCCGAGATTTGTGGATAAAACTAGTTGTACTTCATGTGGAGAATGCGCAAAGATTTGTCCTGTAAAGAAGCCAAGCAAGTTTGAAGAAGGATTACTTCAAGAAAAGGCAATTTATCTGCCCTTTAAACAAGCAATCCCTAATGCATATGTAATAGACAAAGACCATTGCCTTTTCCTGAACAAAGGCGTATGCAGACTATGTGAAAGAGTTTGTAAGGGTAAGGCAATCGATTTTGAGCAGAAAGAGGATATAATAGAATTAAATGTTGGCGCAATAGTTGTTTGTACTGGTTATAAACAATTAAATGTGAGCCCATTTACGCAGTACAGTTATGGTTTACATCCAGATATCATAACGAATCTTCAGTTCGAACGTTTAATGTTGCAGGGTATTCATCGTCCATCCAACGGCAAACCGCCAAGGAAAGTTGCATTTGTGCTTTGTGTAGGTAGCCGTTCAAATTCGGATGGTTGTGCAGCGCATTGTTGTAAAATTGGTTGTATGAACGCGATTAAGCATTCACTCTTGCTTGAAAAAGCAATTCCTGATGCAGACCCATGGATTTTTTACACCGATGTACGAGCCCATGGTAAAGGATATGAAGAATTCTATTCAAAAGCTAGAGAACACAATGTAAAATTTATTCGGGGACGTGTTGCGGAAGTAATTCCAAACGGCGACAACATACTTGTCAGAGCTGAAGATACTCTGCTAGGTATGACAGTCGAAGAGGAATTTGATCTTGTTGTACTTAGTCCAGCACTTCTTCCAAACACCGATACGTCAAAACTAGCTCAAATGTTGGGTATTGATTTAGGTCCAAACGGATTTTTACTGGAAAGACATCACAAATTGAGACCCGTGGACAGCAAACGAGAGGGAATATTCATGGCTGGATGCGCGTTAGGACCAAAGGATATAAGAGAAACAACGATGGAAGCTATGTCCACAGCTTCTAAGGTTGCAACCTTCCTCGCAAAAGGTAAAGTCACGCTTTCCCCAGAAGTTGCCTATGTACTTCCAAAGAAGTGTGACGGTTGTGGAGTATGCGTTGAACACTGTCCAGCAAAAGCGATACAGATAGTTTCCAGTAAAGCTACAATTGACGCTATTTCCTGTCTTGGCTGCGGAGTATGCGTACCTAAATGTCCAAAAGAAGCCATAGATTTGAAAAACTGCACAAACGAGCAATTAATGGCACAAATTCGCGGAGTTTGTGAAGAAAATGGAGCAGCTCCCAAAATTATTGCGTTCTTAGAGAAAACAACAGCCTATGGGTCTGCAGATCTAGCTGGTCAAAGTAGACGTAGTTACATATCCAATGTGCGAATAGTAGGGGTACCAAGTACCGGACGAGTAGGGATTAAACACTTGCTATATGCGTTTGCAGCAGGTGCAGATGGCATCATACTAATTGAGGGAGACGACAGCCCCTTCACAGAAGAAAAACTAAGGGAACATATGATACAGCTAAAGAAGGAACTGGGAAAGTTTGGTGTTAAATCTCTCCGCTTAGTTTCAACTACAACAACCCTTCCACAATATGAAAAAGTTGTTAACCTTTTTGAAACGTTTACTGAGAGAATTTCAAAGATTGGGCCGATTCCAAAAGAAAAACGTGCCGAGATTATGAAAAAACTGAAACTTGAAGGAGGGTCGCAGAGTTGAAGCCTAAACAGTTTCAGAAGATTGTTTCAGAGGTAAGAGATCAATCGTTCACAGAAGAAGTTCAAAAACTTCGTGGAGGAGAAAACATTTTAGACTGCATTCAATGTGGTGTTTGCAGTGGTTCTTGCCCGGCAAGATTTGCAATGGACTTTAGTCCTATGCAAATAATCAAGATGATTCACTTAGGAATGCGCGACCAGGTTCTGTCAAGTTCCACTATATGGATTTGTGCTTCCTGCTATACATGTGCAACTCGATGTCCGAGAGGAATTGATATTCCCATGTTCATGTCAGCGTTGAAAAATATAGCTATCAAAAATGGGTTTGCTTCGGACGATGAGATTAAACCAAAATTTCACAAGAGTTTCACAGAAATAATTAGAAAATATGGGCGTATGCATGAACCGGAACTTAAAATGAAGCTTATGCGTAAAAGTGATTTAAGAGAACTTTACCAGAACGCTGTCCTGGCTTTTAGATTATGGAGAAAGGGTAAAGTAAAACTGCTAGCGCCTAGAATGGATCAGTTGAGCCACATCTCTGAAATTTTTGAAGACTTATTGGAAAAACAGGAGGAGGAAGCGTCAAAATGAAATACGCGTTTTTCCCTGGTTGTGCAGTTCATGCTTCGGCAAAAGAGTACGGAATGTCATGTAAGGCTATAAGCAAAGTTTTAGGAATAGAGCTAATAGAGATACCTGAATGGAACTGTTGCGGTTCAATAGACGCGATATATGCCCATAACCCTGTCCTTTCCATTTCCCTATCAGCAAGAAATCTTTCGTTAGCAGAGAAAATGGGAACCGATGTTATAACCTTATGTAGTGCATGCTTCTTCACACTTTCAAGAGCAAATAAGTTGATGCATGAAGACCCTAAACTTAAAGGACAAGTTGACAATGTGCTTGGCAACCTTAAACTCAACTACAATGGAGAAATTAAAGTTAGACATTTTCTAGACGTCTTACTAAATGATGTGGGACTGGAAAAAATTTCTGAAAATGTGAAAGTTCCATTGAAAGAACTGAGGGTCGCTCCATATTATGGTTGTTTATTGGTGCGTCCACCAGAGATAGCGAATTTTGATGAGCCTGAACATCCAACATCCATGGATAAGCTCATGGAAGTACTCGGCGCAACGAACGTGAATTATTTAGACAAAACCCGATGTTGTGGCGCCTCACTCATTGTAACGAAAGAAAGAATTGCACTGGAAATGACAAAAAATCTATTATTAACCGCGAAAAATGCTGAAGCGGATTGCATAGTTACAGCTTGCCCAATGTGCCACTTCAACTTAGATGCGATGCAAAAAGATGTTGAATCAACATTTGATGTGGATATTAACCTTCCAGTGTTATATATAACACAGGTAATTGGAATAGCCTTTGGCCTAAACGTGAAGGAGCTTGGATTAAATAGAAACTGTGTATCCCCAATGAAGCTACTTTCCAAATTAAAAATTTAGATTCTTCTATTCTTCCAAAACAAACTTGAAGGTAAGGGTTGTTACACTAATTATAACGAAAATGAATGCTATCAATAATTTTAGTTCTGGAGCTATATTGCCTATGCTAGCCCCATTGATTATATTTTCAGTCGCTAAAACTGCTGGTATTAGAACAGGCATGCAAACCGGGAAAAGAAGAAAAGATAAGAGCAGAGTTTTTCCCTCAGAGAACATTACGAGGCCGGAGATAAAGGATCCAGCAAAAGAGAGATCAACTACCCCAAGTAGGAAAATAATTAGGAAATCAGTAAATTTCTCGGTTAGAGTTAAGTTCAGGAACACCATAGAAAAAGCTAGAAGTATGAACAGAATGAATGAAAGTAGTATTATTGAGTAGATAATTTTTCCTAGGAGTATCGCTAATGGTGAACAAGGCAAAGTTTTTAAACCACTGAGTGTTCCTCTGTCAGCTTCTCTTGCGAACGACGTGGTGAAGGCAAGTACGCTTGCAAAGAAGAGAATCACCCAAAGTGCCGCAGCGGCAATTTCTGGACGCGTGACAACGCTTTCCCCCCAAGCAAAACTACAAACAAGAATGGAACTTACTGAAAAGGTAAGGATAGATAAAATTTCGTAAAATCTTCTAAATTCTGTTTTTAGGTCTTTTTCAGCTATTCTTAGGGCAGTAGAGATGAATCCCATGATATCACCTAAAATGGCTTATCCTTAACTATTTCTCCTCGATTAAGAAAGACTCCTCTCATGCAGAGCTTTTTAGCCCATTCAGTGGAATGTGAAGAAATTATTATTGTTTTTTCCTGTTGGCTTTTAAAATAATCTACTAGAATATTGCAGGTTTCCGCATCCAGTCCGGCGAAAAGTTCATCGAGTAGTATTAATTCAGGGTTATGAATTAATGCTCGAACGATGTCTGCTCTCTTCCTCAAACCATGAGACAGTTGTTTCACTTGAACATTATACCAGCGTTTCAAATTTAGAAAATCAATGATATCAAGAAAATCTTCATTGTTTACTGAAAATACCTTTGCGTAGAAAAATAGGTTTTCTTTAATTGTCAATTCGTCATAGAGGAAGCTTTCATGACCTACAAAACCGATTCGTTTTCTTACTTTTTCCCCATTTTTAAACGGGTTTTCTCCGAAGATCTTCATAGTGCCTGAAGAAGGAACAATGTGAGTGGCTATTACTTTCATTAATGTGGTTTTACCTGCTCCGTTAGGTCCCATAAGGGCTACTGATTCACCCTTGTTAATTTTTAACGTAACATTTTTTAGGGCATACAAATAGCCGTATCTTTTTGAAAGATCAATTGTTTCAACAGTCACTGTCAATGTTCCACTTTCCTAGAGAGATATTGAATTACTCCTTCTTTAGAATTACGAACATAAGGTAGTAGATTAATGCTGCACTTCCTAACAATATAGCTATCAAGAAAATTGGATTATTAAAGATCGAGTACTGGGCTTCTTCGCCTTGTCCTTCCTCATATTTAGAGGGACACTGAATCAGCATCTCTGACGCATCTATATATCCTTGGTAAAGTTTTCCAATGATTACTACTTTTTGTCCTTCGTTGAAGTTTTGTGGTCTTGTTCCGGTGTAAACTACTTTGATATCATAGTGCCCATCGGTGATGTTGAAAAGCAAAGAGCCATCTTCACCCCAGCCAACAGATCCGTTAACAATAGTGCCCAAAACTTGAACTTCTTTTTCCCTGTATTTTGAGTTATCTTCAACAACTTGGGAAACTGTTAGATAGGGGTTCATGTAAGAGAAAAGGGCATCATAAGCAAGAACTGCACTTAAAATCAATAAAACGCCAAGAATTAGATAGATTGGTTTAATCCTCATTTTTCCCCTCTCTTTCCAAATTTGCCAATTTCTCTTCAAGAGAGGAAAGACGGCGATTAAGCCATATCAGAATTGTTAGAACGAATAGCCAATAGATAATTGAAACAAGAAACACTTCAATTTCCACGATAAAACTCCTCCTTTTCATAAATCATGGTATTTAAACGCTCCCTCATAGATTGCATGGTAAGCGCCATTCTTAAAAGGTATATATAAAGTAGAGAAGCTGCCATTAGGTTTAGAATCAAGGTTTCAATCATAGTTGTCGACAAGGAAATTTTTGAGGGAGTTATCACTTGAGGGTGAAGAGAACGCAGTCTTATGGATAAGTAGCTAAGAGGTACGGTAGAGAACGCTAAAATGTTATACACAGCGCCTATTACTGCTCTTTTTTCAATGTTTTCGATGGAAAACTTTAGGGAAATATATCCCATGTATGCAATCCAAAGTATGATAGTGGCTGTTTCTCTTGGATCCCAGTTCCAGTAAGTCCCCCAAGCTGCATTTGCCCATATGGATCCGGTTATTAGGGTTATTGCCCCATATATTAACCCCAAGATAGCTGAAGACTCAGCTATTCTATCATAAACATTGTTTCTTTTGGCTAGGAACAGTATGCTTGCCACTAAGGAGATGCCAAATGCAAGGTAACAAACCCAAGCTGCAGGAGTGTGTATGTAGAAAATTCTGTAGAGGTCACCCATTCTTGCTTCTGGTGGAGCTGCGATGTAGGCTGCGTAAGCTGCTAAAATGTTTATTGCTACTGTTATTGATAGATAGACTTCGTCTCGGAACTTCATAGCTGCTCCTCTTCAGGTAACTGATAACATGTGAACTTTTTCTATTAATAGTTTCGATATGATTAAAATCATAAGAACCTTTAAAAAGATGTTTCTAGAAAAGTAATCAAAACTTTGGGATGGAATGAGATGGAAACAGAAGAGGTTTTCTTAGTTTTTGCCTGTTTGATGCTGTTTTTTGATTTGATTCAACTATTAAAGATCAAGGCCCGTGAAAAAAATAAGCTTGAATATGGATTTTATGCGATAACATTAGCTTGCGGATTGATAATTGCAGCGTATGTCATGTTTGTTCAGGCGTTTTTAACAGATAATTTTTCATTTAGGGAAGTTTATTCCTACAGCTCCTCAGGTTTACCATTACTTTACAAGTTTTACGCTACATGGGGCGGGGCAGGCGGCTCGATGATCTTTCTAACCTCCCTCACATGTCTTATATATTTCTTTTACAGGTTTAGAACTAACGAAAAAGGCAAACTATTTGATATCACTGCTTATAGGATAATCGACCTTATTTTAATTTTCTTTATAATTGTTACTCTTATGGATAGTCCATTTGAGAGAATATCGATAACTCCCATGGATGGTAGAGGGCTTAATCCATTATTGCAAACATTCTGGATGTTGGTACATCCGCCGATTGTCTTTCTTGGCTATGTACTCATACTTTTTGCATTCGTTTTTGCTTTAGCAAGTATGAGTACAGAGAGCAAAAAACCAGAAACTTTCAAACTTTTCGTTCAAGCTGCATGGTTAATCATGAGCCTTGGAATCGCGATTGGAGGTTTATGGGCTTACGAAGTGTTGGGTTGGGGGGGATATTGGGCGTGGGATCCCGTAGAAACTGCTTCGTTGCTACCGTGGTTGGCGCTTACAGCTTATTTCCATTTAGGAAAATCATCAAGTGAAAATTTGACAGGGGAGTTTATGATCCTAATGTCGTTTATAACTGTTGTTTTTGCAACAGCCCTGACTAGAGGAGGCTTGCTGGTGTCAGTTCATGCTTTTGGTGCATCGCCTGTCGGTCCAATGCTGTTCTTACTGGCTTTAATCATGGTCGTTTACTTCTTTTACTTGAAAAGCAAGAGTAATAAACCGCTTTATACTGCTCATGTTGAAAAATCTTCGCTTCTCTCCATTTCTCTTTTTATCGCTTTTTGGTCATTGGTTTTTCTTTTGCTTGTTTGTTTCTTCGGAGTTGCATTTCCCATGGTTTTAGGGTTTTTCCGTGAGAACCCTCAGAGTTTAAGTGTAGAGTTTTACAATAATTGGTGTTACCCATTTACATTGGCTTTTATTGCTGGACTAATTGGTTGCCATATACCAAACAAGTTTGGATTGAAGAAGTTTCTAATTCTTGTGTTGAGCATGCTTGCTCTTGGGGCCTTACTCGTAATAATTAAATATCCTACCCCAAACTTCCTAGCGAATTTTGGCTTTCCATTGTTGTTTTTAGCATTAGGGGTTATTGGCTATAGGTTCGCTAGTTATTTGTTAAAGATAAGAAAATCAGCTAAATTATTCGGGAGAGCCTTTCTCCATCTTGCAATAATAATCCTACTGATTGGAGTTTTTGCAAGTTCCACAACAAAACTTGCAAGCGGAAATATCCTAGCAAAACCTAATAGTACTGTTGAAACGTTAGGCTTAAAGATTCACCTAGGAAACTTTACCATTTATAATGGCACTGGCAGAATTCACCTATATGAGGGAAGAATAGCTGAGGGCACATGTTACCCTGAATACTCTGCTATAAAGCTGGACATTACGATCGAATACGAAGGCAATGTTTATGAAGAATCTTTATGGATAAAACGCTACACTGCCTATGGTATTGCATGCATGCCAACGATAATTTCTACATGGAAGGGAGACCTATACATCCATATGCATCATACTGACTCAATAAATAATGCGTTACTTCACGCCCTCTTCGGACAGGCAGTACAACCTACAGACTTGATAATCGCCGTGGAAATAATTCCAATGATATATCTTGTATGGGCTGGAATAGCAATGCTGACGGCCGGAATGAGCATAGTATTTGTCAATGAGCTAATAAAGCAAACGTTGAAAAAAGTTGCCAAAAAATAATAATTTTACTAGCAAAAAACGTTACAAAACTTGGAAATTATCATAGGTAAGATTTATATGAATCGTAATAGAAAAATACATTCTTCTCTAAGTGGAAGGGGAATATATGGTTAGAAAATCTTCAATGCTACTTTTGTTAATCATTGTTATAGCAGGAGTTTCTATCTCTTCTTCATCGCTTCGTGCTCAACAAACTACGGCAAATTATGTGGGACCCCAAGCATGTTCAACATGCCACGGATCAATAGTCACATCATGGAACAATTCCATACATTCGGAGATGATTAAAAAACTTACACCTGAACTTCTAGCTGAGTACAATCTTACTGAAGCCGACCTACAGGCGCATGGTATATGGCCTCTTCAAAACTTCCCATACACCATTGGGGGAACATGGAAACTACGTTTCTTAAATGCCACTGCTGACCCCTCTAACTACACCAAATGGACAGTCGCAGTGTGGCAGTATATAATCGCCACTGGAGAGTGGGCGCCATACCATCCAGAAGCCCCTAAAGATTGGGGAGCAAAATGTGCACAATGCCACGTTACTGGCTTTGATTCCTCAAATGAAACATTTTGGGGAACACCCGACCAGCTTACAGTAAGCGTTGAGTGTGAGTCATGTCACGGTCCAGGCAGCTTACATATAACAAACCCGATGGGAAACAAAATGATTATTGATGTAAGTGCACAGGTGTGTGGGCAGTGTCACGTCCGCGGGTCATTTCCAGAATATGAGTTGGGTGATCCTAGCTCATTTAACTACACGCATGGTGAAAAACCACATAAACACCATCAACAATTTTATGACTGGAACATGAGTGCTCACAGCCGCTCTATGGAAACTCCGAAGCCAGCGGATTTCTGTCTTGCGTGCCACAGCGCTGATAACATCTTTAACACAGAACTTATTACATACCTAGATATAATGTATACCATTCAAAACGCTACCAACCCTGTTACCTGTGTTAACTGCCATAACCCACATGCCCTCGACCTGCGTATTTCTCACGGAAGCAATGCTGGAGCAAAGGCCGACGAAATAACTGTTTGCACCCAATGCCACACAGGAGGAGGAAAACCAGAAGAAATGGTCAAGGATGAATGGCATCACACCCAAGCCGAAACGTTTAATGGAAGTATACATTATGCTTCAGGAGTAACATGTGTAAGCTGTCACATGCCCCTTGATACAAAATCAGCAGTCGCCTACGACCTACGTAACCATACAATGATAGTAAATTCTTATCAAACATACGAATATTCATGTGGCCAAGCTACTGGTTGTCACAAAGAACAACTAGAAACATGGCCAAACTGGGCTGAACAACGCATAGAGGAAATACAAACAACAACAAATGATACCATTACAATGGTTGAGGACGCTATAACCCAAGCAGAAGCAGCTATAACAATAGCGAATCAAACAGGCGCAGACCCAACCTTAATAGAAGAGGCTGAAAATCTGCTGTTAAAAGCGAAAAGTTACTTAAGTTTCGTCGAAGCAGATGGAAGTTTGGGTTTCCATAACCCGTTATACAGTCTTTCCCTGCTTAATGAGGCGTTGTACTATGCTAATGAAGCCCGTGCACGAGTATCTGTTGTGATACCAGAGTTTACGTCAACTGCTCTTCTATTAACATTCATGATAATTCTACTAGCGGCAGTAGCTTACAAAACAAAAACAAAACGCGAAAACTAACTCTCCCCACTTTTTCTAACAACTCTAATTCTAACCATCAAAAGATTTTTATGAAATCTATGTACTAAAAGATAAGAAAGGTGTGAATAAAACTTGAGAAAAAGTCTAATACCATTAGCAATACTGGCATTGAGTCTACTTGTCACCGCAAGCGCTTTTGCCTATTCTGGAGGCATTTCAGGACTTTCACAAAATGGGTGTGGGGGATGCCATTCTAACGCTGGAACCGCACAAGTTACGCTTGATGGATTACCAGCTCAATATGAGCCTGGTAAAACCTATACGTTAACAGTTACTGTGAGCAGTCAAGATGTGCCAGGAGAAGGCGGGGGCTTTGACCTATCCGTAACAGCTGGAACACTAACCCCCATTGATGCAACAACCAAAATTGATGGTAATGATTTGACACATACTGGAGCTCAGCGGAGAAGTTGGTCTTTCAACTGGACAGCGCCAACACAAGGAGACGTGACCTTTTATGTTGCTGGACTAGCGGCGAATGGCGATGGTGGTATAAACGGCGATGCATGGACAACTTACAGTTCTTCTGTGCCAGTTATTCCAGAATTTCCAGGTCTAACAATTCTTATAGTACTTGCAGCAGTCGCTCTCATAATCCTACTTGCGAAGAAGTACTACTAAAATCACTGCCCAACCCGGCTTCGCTTTAAATCCTTTCCTCTCTTTTTCTAGAAAAGTTGGGGTTAGGTTTTTGAGAGGAATTTAGTTGCCAAGAGAAGAATTACCACAACGATTGCTGTGATGAAAATTGCGGGATACATCATTTCTTTTCCAATGAACCAAGGAGTTTCCGGAGAAATTCCGACGAACTCATATATGGGGTCAAGCACACTTCCTTTGCCGGCCATGTGACCGCCCATGCTACCAGTTAGTATTGTGAAGAAGAATCCGGCCAGCCCAGTTAACGTATAGGTAGCAGCTAACCCGTTATGTTTCCATAGATTTTCTCCATATTTTCCCCTTATTGCAAGGAAGATTATCCAAAGTTCTGTGGCAAAAATGGCAAACATAATCTTGTTTAACGCTAGTGGACGATCGAGTAGTGCCTCTACTGGCCAGACGTAATATCCTATTATCGATGAAGCAATCAAACCTACAACCCCTCCTATAGCAGCTACAAAAGCTGTTGGCTCAGCATAACGAGTTACCCATTCAAAGAAACCGTCCAAAATCCAGAAAATGCCATAAGATTGGCTTTTCTTCCTTAAGCTCCAATGAATTTTTGCCGCTATTAGTCCAATGATGCATATTGCGGCTAATGCTAATGTTCCTCCATGAAGTTCTATCAACATGGAATGGAGTGCATCTAGATTAAACATTTATTTCCCTCCAAACTTTCGGGTTACCACTTTAATTACGAAGGTTGAGATAACACCAATTAATATGACGCCTAATGTTACTTGGACTATCCATGCAAGATTAATGCCCTTCTCCTCTGATGGAACGGTTATTTTAACGGCTATATCTTTGTAAGTAGCTTCTCTGCTCAGTGATGAACCGGTTCCGTTTAGTCCCGAACCGGTTGCAATAAATATTCTCAGGGTGTACGTTCCAGTTGTGGATGGAGAGGTAACGGTTGTTGTTAAGGTTAAGTTTCCTGTAGTTCCAGAAACCATATTATTATCTAAAGTGAACAAACCGTTATCCTCTACATTGGATGGAATTTTTATGACAGTTCCTTGAGTGGTTCCTCCACCGCCTTTTATAGCTAATTGAAAAGTTTCTTCCGGAGAAACCTCTATTGAAGTCTTATCAACTGTAAGCCAAAGGGACGTAGCAGGGTATCCATGGCATGTTTTGCAATCATCCTCTTTATTATTAAATGCGTTAATGTTGAGATTACCCCCTATGAACAGTGATACTACGAAAATTGCAAAGATTATTACGATAAAGACTTTACTTTTTCTCATTCCTCTCCCTCACTCTTGAGTTAAGCTTTGCTTTTCGGCTGCGAATGTATTCCCAACTTAAAACGAAACCAGTGAAAAGGAGGATTGTTCCAATGGTTTCTAGAATATAAAAGAATGTGGGATCTGCAAATCTTGTTTTTAGGCCTCCAATGAATGGGAACAAACCACCCAATGCAATAAGTAGATTATATTTTCTTGTTTTGTCAAGCCAATAGCTATAGAACGCCCCGCCAATTATGGCAATTCCACCAGGTATTGTGAAAAATGGGGAAAAAATTCTAACGTAGCTAGGCATCGCCTTACCGCCTATTTCAGTTCCTCCAGCGTTAACAACTTCTTGCTTAAGATCATCGCCTACGGGAGCAGTAAGCCCCAATATAAAAAGCGGGATAGTTAAGATAATAGTGTAGTATAGGAAGTATCTACCGGCAGGTTTATGAGTTAACAGGTATAAGCAGCCAGCCCCCATCAAAGCAACCATGGGTGGGGTAAGTACATAATATAATTTATACATTAGTTCGTTCCATCCAATGCTAGAAGGATAAGTTACATAAATAAATTCAGCTAAGAATTCCAACAAAGTAGTAATGAAGAACATAATCAATGAAACAGTCCATATGATCTGATGTTTCTTTTTTCTTTGATGATATTGAATTGCCAGAAGAATAACGAATATGGCGGAAATTATACTTGATATTAGGGGAAAGTAATTCATTCCGCAACCTCGATGTAAATGGGAAAAACCGTTATTATATTTAAATTTTTTCTATTTGAATGATAATAATGACCCATTCTCTCAAAGAAAAATGAAAAATAGTTAATTTTGAACATTTAAAACACTAATTACTCTATTTTAGATGCCAATAGTAGTCAGCGGGTTCATCTTTGAAAAGCAACAGTAACTTGAGCGAGGATTTGTTTGTTGGTGTAGTGTTTCATGGTGATGGCGTGTTCGGGGCAGGTGGAGGCGCAGGTGCCGCAGCCGCCGCATAGGGCTGGGATTGTTTTTGATTTTTTGTTTTGTATTGTCATGGCTTGGTAGGGGCAGATTTCTTGGCAGAGGCCGCAGCCGATGCAGAGGTCTTGGTTTACGTGGGCGATCATGGATTCTACGCGGATTTTACCACGAGAAAGAAGAGCAGCAACACTCGAAGCAGCAGCCTTGGCCTGTGTCACAGTGTCACTAATGTCTTTTGGACCTTGACAAGTACCTGCGAGGAATATGCCAGCGCTATAAGTATCTACTGGCCGAAGCTTCGGATGCGCTTCTAATAGAAAACCATCAGAGCCTCTGGGTATACGTAAAATTCTGCTGAGAACCTCTAAATCTCTTGAAGGCACCATGCCAATGGATAGAATGACGAGGTCGACATCAATTTCTACAGGTTTGCCTAAAGAAAGATCTTCTGCGAAGATCGTGAGGGTACCTGTTTCCGGGTCTTCCATGATTTTTGAAGCTCTCCCCCTAACAAGATGAACACCGTATTCCCGAACCTTTCTGAAGAACTCTTCGAAGCCCTTCCCAAATGCTCTAGGTTCTGTGTGAAAAATGTATACCTCAGCATCTGGAATTTTCTCCTTAATTTGCCTTGCTTGTTTGGCTGCACCCATACAACAAAATTTTGAGCAGTATATGTGCCCTACTCTTTCATCTCTTGAGCCTACACACTGTATAAAAGCTATTCGATGTGGTTTGGTTCTATCCGAAGGCCTGAGCAATTTGCCCTCGGTTGGTCCAGCAGCGTTAACTAGTCGCTCAAACTCAAGGCTTGTAATTACGTTCTTGTAAACTGTATAGCCGTATTCCTTTAATTGGGACGGGTCGTACGGTTCATAGCCAACTGCAACTACGATGGCGCCCACATCAAATTCAATGATACGTTCTTTTTGATTAAAGTCTATCGCCTTAGCTTCACAAAACTTTTCACATATTTTACAAACTCCTTTAGTAAAGTATAGACAATGCTCTTGATCTATAGTGTAGACCAATGGAACAGATTGAGGAAACTGAACGTAGATTGCTTTTCTCGTGTTAAGTCCAATATTAAATTCGTTGGGGCATTTAACGGGACATTTGGTTGCGCATATTCCACATCCTACACATTTTTCTTCGTCAACATACCGTGGCTTTTTTAAAACCCTAACATGAAAATTTCCAACATTGCCGGAAACTTCTTGGACAGTAGAATAAGTCAATAAAACAATGTTTGGGTGTTTTGCCACATCAACCATTTTTGGGGCAAGAATACATATAGAGCAATCCATTGTTGGGAAAGTTTTATCCAATTGAGCCATATGGCCGCCTATACTTGGTCGCTTTTCTACCAAGTAAACTTTGAAGCCTTGTTCAACTAGGTCAAGAGCAGTTTGAATCCCAGCTATACCTCCGCCGATTACAAGTACGCTGTTTATGGTTTCAACTTCCTTAACCTCTAAAGGTTCTAAAAGTTTAGCCTTAATTATTGCCATTCTGACTAGATCTATGGCTTTTATTGTGGCCTCTTCAGGATTATCCAAGTGCACCCAAGAGCATTGCTCTCGAATGTTTACCATTTCAAAAAGGTAGGGGTTTAACCCAGACTGTTCTATGGTTTTTCTAAAGGTTGATTCATGCATTCTAGGTGAACACGAAGCAACAACTATTCGGTTGAGGTTGAATTCCTTGATATCCCGTTTGATTAGTTCTTGACCTGAATCGGAGCAGACATATTTGTGATCCCTGGCAACTACTACTCCCTTAAGGGTTTTTGCGTGGTCGACTACACGTTTTACGTCTACAACCCCAGCGATGTTTAATCCACAATGGCAGACGTATACTCCAACTCTAGCTTTACTCACAGTTAACGCACTCCATTTTTTATGATTAAATAGAAAAATATGGGAAATAATAAACATATACTTCCAAAATTGTCAAAAATTTTTCCTTAATAATTCACATATTGTAAATATTTATAAATACTATTTCATATAATGTAAAGAGAGGAATTTCACCGAGGATTAGCTTTGAGTAACAGATTCATAGTCAACCTTATTGGGATATGCCGAGCAAATGAAGTTGGGCCTAAACTTATACCTGTTTTACGACTATATGCTAAAAAAGAGGGAATAAAGATTCATGGTGATGAACAAGTAGCCATTTTCCATGTTTTAGGCACTTGGAGTTTTCACGCAATACCGCTTAAACATAATATGACAATGGCAGAAATTGAACAAAAAGTTCATAGATATTTATCAGCAGAGTTAACCGCACCTTCTAAGGAGATATTAGAAAAGATAGTACAAGAGCCTTACTAAGTGAGTTTATGGCAGTAAACCTCGTCTTTTTTGTGTTTTACAATCTGTAAAATAAAAAATATTTATACTTTACAATCTATGAAAAATGGAAAGGGAGAACGCTTACAAAGTTTTAGATACATCTTTATTACCTTCCAAACACTGTTTAAAGAGAGAAATTTACAAAAGTGGAAGGGGGATGCGAAATGGTTTACAAGTTGAATAAGACGGACCTTAAAATAATTTATTCCTTAAAAAACGATGTAAGGCAAACTATTACACAAATAGCGGAAACAGCAGGTATTTCCCGACCAACAGTGATTCACAGATTAAACAGGTTAATTCATGAGGGAATAATTCGTTTTGATGTCGGGGTTAATATCAAAAGACTTGGATTTCACGTGGCATGTGTGGGGCTTGAAGTTAAAGGTATTGAGCATAAGCGAGCTTTAGAGGAAAAGTTATCCAAGTGCCCACGAATCCTCATGCTTACCTGCCCTTCTGAGAAAGCCAATCTTTCGATGTATTTGTTTGGTGAAGACATAGAAACTCTCAGATCCGTAATTGAAAGACTGCGAGAATTCTCAAACACAGAGATAGTCTATATGTTCCATTCAGAACCACCCATCTATCCAAAAGCATTCAGCATGAATCTTTATCCTAAGAAAAGCAGTAGAGCCCCATGTGGAAGGAAATGTGAGGAATGTTACAATTATCAGCACAACTTATGTGTAGGTTGCCCAGCGGTAAAGGCATATAAAGGGCAACTTTAGTTTCCTCCATCCGTTTAGCAAATTAATTATTCAAAAGGTTCTTTTATTAGGTAAATAAAAGAGAGAAATTATTAATGGAACGTTCTATTCTTTTTTAGTTACCCATTCACAAACATGTTCACAATAAGGAGCTCCTTCACCAATACAAGTTACTCTGGTTATCTTTACTTTTCCCCCAATAACATTTGCAAGTCCTTCATGGAAACTGTCATGAAGAGCCTCACATACCATTTCAGGCATTTTTACAGCTAGTTCGAAGAAGAGACAGTTATGAAGTCTATAAACGATTTTGTTTTTACTCACCTTGATGATTTCAGGCTCAGCACCAATTTCCGCCAGGTACTTCTCAACGAAGGCCCTCTTATAATCATCTAGCGTCCATTCTTTAATTTGGTGTTCCGCCGCAATTTTTTTTGCAGTGTTCTCACCTATTTCTATGCCGACTTTTTCAAGAACTTTCTTAGCTTTGTTTTTGCCAAGCATAAACCGTAATGTGTTTATCATAAAGTCAGAAAGTAGCAAATACCTTCGTTTTGGGAATCCAACAAGTTTTGTTTTTTTAGCTACTTTGTAGATTACCTTTGGACGCCCCACAGATCCTTTTCTTTCTTCATAAGATTCGATGAAACCAGCTTCCTCCAGAGCTTGAAGATGGTGCCGAACAGTTATTGGTTGGAGATCTAGCGATTTAGCTATCTCGTCAACACTCAAAGGCTTTCTGTATAGCAACTTTAGAATTCTAATTCTGGATTTACTTGATAAAGCCCTATAGACTTCCGTTTCTTCAACACTCAATTTTAATCGCCTTATAATAATAAACAAACTTTTTTATATTATTATCTTTCTAAAGAAACAATCTATATTAATGATATCAAGTGATATTTTAGGATTTTTACTTCTATCTCAAAACAGTCTTAATAAAGCATTTCCGGCTTTAAAATTAAATTATTAAGTGTAAACATTAGTCGCATCCAAAAAGCTAGCAACAATGATGTTTACACGAGAGAGTGCTTCCATGTTTTCACTTATTTAATAATTTTCAAAATTAAGAAAACAATCATAAACCAATTCCGGTTTTATGGTATTTTTTGAGAGTTGAAGCAATGTTTTTCCGTCTTTCAACAGCTCTATATATGTGAATAGTCAAAAATGTGTAAATTCCGATTAGAACAAGATAACTTAAAATTTGAATATTTATTCCTTCGATAATGTATCCTAAAAACAGAATTGACCCAATTAATGCATGACATGTAATTGTTAATGCGTTGGCAGGAACTAAATCAAAGGAAGATGAATGGTATTTAAGAACACATTTGATAGCTTTGATGGCAAGAGGCAGAGTTATTATTCCCATCAATGAAAAAATTGGCATTAGGCCATTTAGAACTCCAAGTAATATGGAGATATAAGTGGTAGCCATCAAGATTAAGTAACCCCAAGTAGCTTTTTCACGTCCAAGCCTAACAACAAGAGTGCTTTTTCCAACGGTTTTGTCTGCATTGTAATCAGGAAACTCATTGACGTATAAAACTGCCGTGATAAGTAGAGCTACAGGTATTGAAGCTACTAAGGGCTCTATTGCTGTACTCTGTGTTTGGACATAATAGGCTCCTAGAGACATTAAAACGCCGAAGTTTACTCCCACTAATGTTTCTCCGACACCTAAACTGGCCCAACTAAAGGGATAACTAGTATAAAAGAGACCTGAAACAACGCCAATGATTCCAAGTAACAGGATGATCCATCCTCTTAACCATACCAGATAAAGCCCAATGGAAATTCCCAAAATAAAGAAAAATATAGCTCCAGAAAGAACTTCTGATGGAGTTAACAGTCCAAGTTGAATCATTCTACTACCTCCACTGAAAGGCCGAACAAACTCTCGATTTATTTCGTCGTTACCGCTTTTATAATCAAAATAATCGTTAATTACATTAGTTCCTAAATGGAGGAAAATTCCCGCAAGAAATGTAAGGAGAAAAAGCCATGGGTCAAAAATTCCGGTTTTCGCCCATGCTATGGAGGTTCCTAAAAGAATGGGAATAATCGTTGCCGTTAGGAATGGTGCACGAAGCTCCATAATCCAATGTTTAATTTTTCTCTTAAGTTGAGCAAACTCGTTTACTGCAGCTTCGTTTTGTGGAAATTCTATTATTGTAGGTGGATCCCCCTTCACGATTTCTCTAAATATTCTGTATTTGACCTCCACTGGAATTATTTTAATACAATCGAGAACATTCAAGTTGCCTGTTTCCTTGAGATGTTTCACAACTGGAGACTTTTTTGACAATTCTTCAAAGGCTTTGCTTCTTTCATTCTTATCTTTTACGAAAAAGGCTCTTCCAATTATCTCTACTTCCGTAGAGTCACTTATATCGTTTTCATGTTTAAAAACAAGAAGGGAAACAGAAGGATTTTCAATAAGCTGCAAGGTTTTAGGGTCACCTTTCATCGAAGCCAGATAAACATTAAAGTTTTCATCATTCCAGAAATGCATCATCCTCGTCCGGATATCCACACCAGACACTGTTGCAACAACAGCATAATCTACGTTTTTCAACACTGACAAAATCTTATCTTTGTCATGTTGCAAGATTTACCACCCTCTTCGCTCTTTACATTCAAGTGCAACAAACATCAAATACGAGAAACCATAGTTTTAAGGTAAGTTTTAAACATGGATTCTCTCACGGGTTTCAAGCTTTTTTGGGCATCCTCAATGAATTTAAGAATCTTTCGTTCGCAGTATGCATGGGAGCCTAACCTGTTCATTTCTGCAAATAGTTTGTCGGTGACATTCCTGGATATTTTTCTCTTACCGAAATTTTCTATTAGAATAACCTTAGTTTGGTTGTCAGAGTTTTTGTATAGATGAATTAAAGGTAAGGTTACTCTCCCATTTCTTAAATCTTGAAATGCTGTTTCACCATCATGAGTAATTACGTCCTTAAGGTCATCTCGTATCTGGTACGCCATCCCATAGTTTTCTCCAAACTTAGCCAATGCATCAATTTCCACAGTTTTTCCTTTACCGACGATACCACCGCAAAGTGCAGCGGCCTTAAAAAGTGATGCTGATTTGTTTCTAATTTTATCAAGATAGTCATTTTCCGTAGCTTCGTTTAAAGGCAGAAATATATCAAGGTATTGACCTTCACAGATGTTTATACCTTCTTTCGATGTAATCTTCAGTATTTCTGCTCCAAAATCTGTTGTTAAATTTATTGCTAGTGATATCAAAATATCGCCTACGAGTATTGCACTGTTTACTCCACATTTAGTATGAAGTGTAGAGACTCCCCTTCGAATGAGATCATCGTCGATAATATCATCATGAATTAATGTTGCGGTGTGAAGTAATTCAATAGCTAAGGCTAATGGCAAGGCTTTTTCTCGTGAGCCGCCAACACTTTGAGCCGATAAAACAGTCATTATAGGTCTTAATCGCTTACCTCTGGACAATACAGCGTAACGTATCAATGGATAGAGTTTTAACTCTGATAAATTTTCGACAAATCTTGACAGCTCATGGTCAATAATCTGTTTTGTTTCCGAGATATACCTCTCAAAGTTTGTTAGGAGGAGTTCTTGACTTTTAGGTTGCATTGAAGAGGACCACTTATGAATCTTAGCGTAGCCGCAAGAGCGCCGTTTGAGCCGCTAAAACCATGGGTTCCCAAGTTTCTGACAATGGAGGAGCATAACATGTATCTGCTTTTGCTAATTCCCTTACCGTCATTCCTTTCTGTATGGCAAAGGATAATGCGTTTACACGTTGGGCTACTTCTTCGCCGCCAATAATTTGACCGCCAACAATTCTTTCTGTTTCTTTTTCAACTATAACTTTGATTCGAATAGAAGAAGCCCCTGGATAGTAATCAGCCCTTGTTTTTGAAGTTATCGTTCCTACAACAGTTTCGATCCCGGCTCTTTTTGCAGCTTTTTCTGTCAAGCCTGTGGCGCCTATTTCAAGATTAAATAGCTTTGTTACCGCTGACCCTAGAACTCCAGGGAAAATAGCATATCCTCCAGCAGCATTTATTCCTGCTACCTTTGCCTGCCGTACGGCAGTAGTTCCAAGCTGGCTTATTGTTGGACGTTTTGTAATTAAGTTTATGGATTCAACACAATCACCCGCTGCATAAATGTCTTTAACACTTGTTTCCATTCGCATGTTAACCTTGATGGCCCTAGTTTCGCCTAGGGCAATTCCAACCTTCTGAGCAAGTTCCGTGTTTGCTCTTACACCAGTAGCTACAACAACGAAGTCTGCTGCAATTTGTTCTCCGGTAACGGAAACCCCTGAAGCCTTATCAGTTCCAAGTATTTCATCAACTCCTCGTCCTGTAATAATTCTTATACCTTTTTCTTCTAGTTGCTTTTGAACCATTTTAGCCATATCTTCATCTAACATTCCAGGCAGAACTTGGGGAAGCAACTCCACAACAGTCGTTTGGATTCCTTGTTCAATAAAGGCTACAGCTACTTCTAAACCAATCAGTCCAGCTCCAATAACGACAGCTGATTTTCCAGTCTGCATAGCTTGCTTGATTCTTTCTCCATCCTCAATGGTTCGTATTACAAATACTCCTTGTTTTTCTCGACCTTTTATGGGGGGAATAAATGGAGAGGCCCCTGTTGCTAGAATTAGGCTGCTGAATTGAAGGGTTTCAGTGTTGCCGTTTTTGTCTTGCACCTCGATCGTTTTTCCATTTGGGTCGATGTTAGTTACTGTAGTTTCGAGCCTAAGGTTAAGCTTCATCATTTGATAATAAGAGGGAGGGAACACTATGAGGTCTTTAAAATTTGGAATATGTCCTGCTAGGACGAAAGGTATACCGCATCGAGAGTAGCCAGCATGTAGCTCTTTGGTGATTAGGGTGATGTTCGCTGTGCGGTCAGTTTTTCTAGCTGCAGAAGCCGCGTCAACACCCGCAGCATGTGCTCCAATTACAATTATTTCTCTTGTCATTTATATGATCCTCAGATGGGTTTTAAACTAATAAGAAAAGTGGGCTTTATATTTTTATTGTTCTAATAAAAATATATTTAATGTTCTACTAGAGGATTGTTACAAAAATCTTATAAGAAAAATCCGCCATTATTTTTATTCGTATCATAAAAATTAAATAAATGTGGACGTTTATGAGTGATATAGAAGATAATGAATTGGAAACTTTGAGGAAAGTTGGGATAAAATGGAGTTTGTTATCCTGTCTGTATAAGGTTCTTCGTGAAATTGATGCAAGCTTACCCCCTTCCCTCGAAAATAAACTTGAAGTAGCAAGATGTATTATTGAAACTGGATGTCAGAAGCCTCAGGAAGCTGAAAAAATACTTAAAGATGTTGAAGAAATCTTGGCGAAAAGAACTAATGAAAAGAACAATGAGAATTTGACGGTATTGTTAAGTAAAATAAACAGTGACCCTAAGCCTAGTGAGGAAATACTTGAATCTCCATTAATGAAAAATCTGGTTAATGATTATCAATTCTTAAGCTACCTTATCTCAGAATGATAACTATTGTATTGCAGCAATCGTTTTAACATGTTTGATTTTCTCTACATCTTCATGTATTTGTGGGGATTTTCTTCGAATTTTTCCTTGCACATCAAGCAGCAGAAGTAGTAAGTTTTACCCATATGTACAACTTTGTATTTCGCCTTTTTCTCGTCTACTTGCATTCCACAAACTGGATCTTTCGCCATATTTTCACCTCCTTTTCCGTTTAAACGTTAAACATTTTATGAATAGGATGGGTGAATTTTCGTTCTTCTTAGCAGGTTGGCGTTTGTTACAACTGAGACCGAGCTTGTAGCCATACATAATTCTGCGATTACTGGGTGAAGTAATCCAAAAATTGCTATTGGTATGGCAACCGTGTTATATATGAAAGCCCAGAAAAGATTCTGTTTGATTTTCTTAAAAGTCGCTCTAGAAAGTTTTATAGCGCTAACTAAGCCTGAGATGTCTCCTCTAACGAGGATTACATCACCCGCTTCAATTGCTATATCAGTGCCTGTGCCAATAGCTATTCCGACGTTAGCTTGAGTTAACGCAGGAGCATCGTTTATTCCATCGCCCACCATTGCAACCATTCCATACTTGCTTTGAACCTGCTTAATGATTTCCACTTTCTGATCAGGCATAACCTCCGCATAAACTTCGTCAATACCAATCTGTTTTGCTATAGCCTCGGCGGTTCGCTGATTGTCACCCGTTAGCATGATAGTTTTCAGTCCCATTTCTTCGATTTCTCGTACTGCGGCGATTGTATCATCCTTTAAAGTATCGGCAACCGCGATTATTCCGATGACCTTCTTGTTTACAGCTACGACCATCGCAGTTTTCGCTTGTTCCTGTAAATCTTTAAACATTTTTTCAACTTTTGGGCTAAGACCTTTTGAGTCAAGTATGGAGGGCTTTCCAACAAGTACCTCATCGCCGTTTATTAAGCCTTTGACACCCATGCCTTTTATGGCTTTGAATGATGTAGGATTATCCAATTTAATTCCTTTCTCTTGGGCTTTACGAACAATAGCTTGACCCAACGGATGTTCAGAACCTTGCTCTACACTAGCGGCATAATACAAGACTTTATTTTCTCCCTTAGGGTTAATTCCAATTGGGACAATATCTGTAACTTCTGGTTTTCCCTTAGTTAACGTTCCAGTCTTGTCAAAGATTACCGCTTTAACTTCCTTCATGGTTTGAATTGCTTCGCCTTTCCTAATCAGTATACCATTCTCTGCGCCAATGCCTGTTCCAACCATTAAGGCAGTAGGTGTTGCTAAACCTAAAGCACAAGGACATGCAATAACTAAAGTGGCAACAGTAGCAAAAATTGCAAGCATGAGTATAGGTTGGTCCATGTTAACCCAAGGTAAGAGTGAACTAGCCCAGTTAGCTACGATCGCCATGTGGTCTGGAATAAGGATCCATAAAACGAAAGTTGTTAAAGCTATTAAAAGTACTGCAGGGACAAAATAGCCTGTTACTTTATCCGCGAATTCCTGAATTGGAACTTTTGTTCCTTGACATTCCTCAACCATTTTAATAACTTGTGCAAGAAATGTATCTTTACCAACTTTTGTAGCTTTTATTTTCAATAAACCTTCTTGATTTATTGTGGCGCCTATAACTTCGTCGCCGGGTTTTTTCTGTACAGGCATTGATTCTCCAGTAGCCATAGATTCATCAACAGCGCTTTCGCCTTCAATAACCACGCCATCTGTCGGTATCTTTTCGCCAGGACGCACTATCATTATGTCACCAACCTTCACCTCTTGAATTGGAACTTCTTTTTCTTCGCCGTTAACAAGAATTCTAGCGGTTTTGGCTTCCAGTTTTAATAGTCGTCTAATTGCCTGTGAAGCCCGCCCTTTGGCTTTTGCTTCAAAGTATCTACCCGTGAGATGAAAAGCCATAATCATGGCTGAAACTCCAGCATAATTTAGAATTGATGTGAAGAAAACTGGCGGTCCAGTCAGGAAAGCTATTGTTGTCCCCATCATGATGAGGACATCCATATTTGCAGTTTTATGGAATACTGCTTTTATAGCCGAACGTAACGTCGGAAGACCAGCCCAGAAGAGAACAGGAACCGCAAGTAGAATAAGACCCAAGTTGTAGATGATCTCATTCGGCCAATACAAACCAAACAACATCTCTGGAATCATCCATGCTATTATAGGAATAGTGCAACCCCAAGCAACAAGCATTCTTAAACGAGCTTTTCCCATTTCTTCAACAGATTTGTCAACTTCTTCCTCAGATTCTACCGCGTATCCAACATCTTGAATAGTCTTTCTTAAGTCTAGTATAGAGACGAGTTCTGGAAAATATTCTACGGTCGCCTTTTCAGTTGCAAAATTGACATTTGTGGATTTTACGCCATGGAGGCGTTTAAGAGCTTTTTCTATTGTCGCAGCACATGAAGCACAACTCATACCGCTGATTTTAAGACTTATTTCCCTCGTCTTTTCTCCTTCTTGAAGACCCACCGGTTCATAGCCCACTTCGCTTATTATTTTACCTATCCGCTCTAGGGTCATCTCTGCAGGATCATATTCAACCACTGCTTTTTCGGTGGCAAAGTTCACATTAACGTTTATTATTCCTTTCTCTTTTTTCAAGGCTTTCTCTATTGTTTGAGCGCATGATGCACAGTGCATCCCACTGATGCGTATCAACGTTTTCTCTTTGGCCATTGTTGAGCCTCCTAGTCTTCTCTATTAGGAGGAGCAACATATAAATATTTCTTTTAAAGATATATCTGTAGGAGTGTCATATTTGACATCTAACATCGATAACCTCATTTCAGACTTCTCTCGATTCTACATACTCATCATACTCTATGAAGGCCCAGCTCATGGCTACAACATAATCAGCAAGTTCAAAAAACGTGTTGGAAAGAAAATTAGCCCCAGCCTAGTCTATCCATTTCTCAAACAACTTGAAGAAAAAGGACTAGTAAAGCATAGTGTTAAACCAATAGGTGAAAAAGAAAGGAAAATTTTTGAACTCACCAAAGAAGGAAGAGAACTCTGCACTAGGCTGTTCAAAAGATTCGCCAACTTGATCTCCATAGCTATCGAACCAAGCCTAGAAATTTGTGCCCACTGCGGATGCAAAGTTTACGAAGGAGGCCACCGTGAAGTCATAAACGGAAAAGAAATGATGTTCTGTTGCATACATTGCGCCATTTCGTACAAAAAGGAAAGGGAATACAAGTAAACTCCATATGGATAGGATTCTCACTTGTTCGATTGTTTGTATCTATTTCTTCCAGCTAAAATATTGTTTAGATGGAAAAGTTTATTTATAACAGCGTTATAGAATTACGATTTCTCGTAACCTTGAACAAAGGGAGTATAAAAATCAATGTTAGGCCAATATCTGATAACCTTTAGGGAAGTTCTTGAAGCCGCACTTATAACAGCAATTATACTATCTTATTTGATTAGAACTGGCAGACACTATTTGTCACGTTACATATGGTACGGTGTTTATCTAGCAGTTGCAGTAAGCACAGCGTTAGGAACGGCCATCTGGATAGTATACGGTATTTTGCCAAAGCCTTTTCAATTATTGTTTGAAGCTACAGCCGCCTTTGCAGCTGTTGCAGTCCTGTCTTCAATGATATATTGGATGGCTGCCAAGGGGAGATACATCAAGGGAGAAATGGAACAACGCATTGAAACCGTAACAACGCGTGGGACAATTGTCGGGCTGTTGTCAATATCATTCATTGTCGTGTTTAGGGAAGGACTCGAAACTGTGCTCTTTTTAACGCCATTTTTATTAAATGACGCTATAGCAACATTTATTGGGCTTGTAGCCGGAACAATAACAGCACTTCTACTGTCCTATTTAGTATTCATAGGTGGCATGAAAATAAACCTAAGGAAATTCTTTTACTTTACCAGCATACTGTTGATATTCCTAGCAGGTGGACTAGCAGGTTATGGTATACACGAGCTAATAGAATATTACGAAAAAACTGGAGTTAACATCGGTTGGCTTGCCGAACCGGCATATGTATTGGATGTTCCAAAAGAAAGCGTATTACATCATAAAAATGTGATAGGATCCATTTTCGCAGTTATGTTTGGCTATACGGTAATCGCAGAATGGGCAAGGATTATAGTTCATCTTGCATATCTAGCAGTAGCACTTCCATCTATAATTTGGGTCTACCAAAAACAGGTAAGCGAAAGAACATAGCTCATGTTGGCATGTTAATTGTAAGGTTGCTTTAGATTTTAGAGAGATGAATGTAGAACCTAGGGTTTATTTATACATGCGATGGTCATAACTGAGCATAGTTTACATTTTTCGATGTTAACAGTTGGGTCAAATGTTTTGTGCAATTTACACATCAAGCCTTTAGCTCTGATTGTTCTACAAATTTCGCAAAAAGCGACTATGTAGTCCTTATGAGATAATTCTTCCTTAGCAAGGGAACTCGCTAGGTTTTCTATTAATTTGGTAATCTCGATTTCGTTTTCTAAGTCCATTGCTCTTCCACGTATCTTTCTTGTGTATAAGCTTATAGCAGGTTGACTAACCCCTAATAGTTCAGCTACTTTTACTTGTTTCATAAGATGTTTTGTCATCAGTTCTTTAGCTATCATAGCGCGAACTACAGGTAAGACACATTTTACTGCGACTTCGCATGGTAGTAACATTTCTGGTTGTCTCCATTAATATGTTGTATAGAAACGCATAAATATAATTTATTACAATTGTAATATTGATGAGAATGCGATCTACATGCCCAGGGCTAAACGACTTCTTGAGGCCAAGACCAGAGTTCATTCCATGCCCGAACTGCGGAGCTAACGTCGAAATATGGACAGATGAGAAAGAGGCGGAATGCCCAAACTGTGGGATAATAGTCTCAAGAAACATCCAATCTTGTCTTGATTGGTGTGAGTATGCAGAAAAATGCAGAAAAATAATCGTGGAACGTAAGGGAGGAACTCAATGAAAACCGTAAGGAAAATCATAAAAATAGATGAGGAAAAATGCGATGGATGTGGGCTTTGTATTCCCGCATGTCCAGAAGGAGCATTGCAAGTTATTGACGGCAAGGTTAGACTTGTAAGTGATTTATTTTGCGATGGGCTTGGCGCATGTATCGGTAATTGCCCAAAAGGGGCTATAGAAATAGTAGAGAGAGAAGCGGAGCCTTATAGCGAAAGAAAGGTAATGGAAAGAATAGTCAAACAAGGAACAAACGTGGTAAAAGCGCATTTGCAACACTTGAAGGATCATAATCAAAAAGAGTATCTGGACGAGGCGTTGGCGTATCTAAAAGAACATAGAATAGAGATCAGCTTGGAAAGTAAACCTTTGACCCATCATGCGCATGGAAATTCAGGATGCCCGGGTGCTAGCGTAATAGATTTTAGGAATATGGAATCAATGCCTGTTTCTAGGGCAAGACAAGGATCGGAATTAAAGCAATGGCCTATTCAGTTAAAATTGGTTCCACCTACTGCGCCTTACTTCTTCAATGCCGACCTAATGGTGGTTGCAGACTGTGTGCCTTTTGCTTACGCTAACTTTCATCAAGATTTCTTGAGAGGAAAATCAATTGTGATAGGTTGCCCAAAGCTGGATGATTCCCAACTTTATGCAGAAAAACTGGCTCAACTTTTTAGGCATTCAAATCCTAAAACCGTAACGGTGATCACTATGGAAGTCCCGTGTTGTCAGGGGCTATACTATATTACACAAGAAGCGTTAAAGCGATCAGGCAAAAATATTCCATTGGAACAAATAGTTATTAGCATAAAAGGTGAGAAGAAGCAGTAATCGCAACTATTGTTTTAATGAGGATATTAATGTTAAGAGTTGGGGGATTTTTCTCACAAGCTTTATAACAGTGTTATAGAATTCTATAGAAATTGTAAGAAAGGACGCGAACAGACTTGGAACTCATACAAGAAAGAAGAATGAAGCTAGACAAAACATTGGTTTACAATAGCATACTGGAAACAATAGGCGACACCCCCCTTGTTAAGCTAAACAAAATTTCAAAAGGATTAAACGCCTCTATCTACGCGAAATTAGAATTCTTTAATCCAGGTGGAAGCATTAAAGACAGAATAGCTATTTCTATGATAGAGGCAGCAGAAAAAGCTGGATTCATAAAACCTGGATATGTCCTGATCGAGCCAACTTCAGGAAATACCGGTATAGGCTTAGCACTAGCAGCCGCAGTTAAAGGTTACAAACTGATATGCCCAATACCAGATAAGATGAGTGAAGAAAAAATAAATGTTCTAAAAGCCCTAGGCGCAGAGATTATTATAACTCCTACAGATGTTTCAACTGACGACCCCCAGCACTATTGCAGAGTCGCAGAAAGATTAAACAAAGAAATTCCAAATTCTTTCATTTTAAACCAGTATTTTAACCCGGCAAACCCGGAAATCCATTATAGAACCACTGGCCCGGAAATTTGGAGGCAGACAGGCGGTAAAGTCGACGTTTTAGTAGCTGGAATAGGTACGGGAGGAACAATCACCGGAACAGGAAGGTACCTTAAGGAGAGAAAACCGACAATAAGGGTTATTGGAGTTGACCCGGAGGGCTCAATGTTTCATCACGAATTTGACAAAATGAAAAGTGGAAGGAAGTATGAGTTTTCAAGGGAAGTACACACCTATAAAGTTGAGGGAATAGGTGAGGATTTCATGCCATCTACATTAAATCTCAAGATAATTGATGAAATTATTACCGTGAGTGACAAAGATGCATTTCTAATGGCGAGAAGACTTGCAAGAGAAGAGGGGATCCTTGCAGGAGGCTCTTCAGGTGCAGCGATATATGCTGCGATGAAGGTTGCTGGAAAACTTCATGGATATGAAACAATCGTAGTAATATTTCCTGACACAGGAAGGAACTACCTTGATAAAATTTACTCGGACCAATGGATGAGAAAACACGGTTTTTTAGAGGACTAAAAAACAATGCAGGAACAAATCAAGGAAATTTATGATAAAACAGCGAAGGAATATGACCATTTAGTAACCCCATGCAGGATGTGCCAGTTTCTAACTCTTATTTATGAACTAAATTTAAGAGGAAATGAAAAGATTTTGGAAATCGGCAGTGGCCCCGGAGCTTTATCTATACAACTGGCAAAGCTCGTGAAGAACGGTGAAGTTGTAGGTGTTGACATTTCCGAAAGCATGATTGAGTTGGCCAATGCAAAAGCCGAGGCTATCAGCTTGAGAAATATTGAATTTGTGTGCGGTGATGCATTAAATCTAAATTTTCCAGACAGAAGTTTTGACATAGTTGTGACCTCCTATCTCCTACACTGGATTCCGGATATTCGTCGATTTTTACACGAAATCTATAGGGTTCTTAGACATGGAGGGAAATTAGGCATCATAGCACCATCGCCAAACATGTACGGGGAGCTGAGACGAGCATATAGAAGGATAATGAAGAAATACAAGCGATATTATGAGGGTACTGTTATTCAAGAAATGATTGGATTGAGAGTTTATTCTGAAAGAGAGATCCAAAAACTGTTATGTTTAACTGGATTTGAAATCATAAAAAGCTTCACAATGAGATTTAAGGAGCCCCTAACCCCTGAAGTATACCTTAAAAGGGTAAATGCAATAACCGATGAAAAATATTTAGATCCGATTCCTACAAAGTTACGAAGTGTTGTTAGAGAAGAGTTAATGAACGAACTATCAGAAATGAGTAAGAACGGATTAATAACCACTGAATGCTCCATATTTATAATCGGCATAAAGAGGAAAGAAAAACATGAAAAATTACGGCTTTGCAACAAAAGCAATCCATGTAGGACAGGAGCCTGATCCTACAACTGGTGCAGTCACCGTTCCAATTTACCAAACATCAACTTTTGCCCAAGAAGAACCGGGAAAGCACAGAGGCTATGAATACTCCAGAACTGGCAACCCAACAAGAACCGCCTTGGAGAAATGCTTAGCTGCTTTAGAAGAGGGAAAATATTGTTTAACCTTCGCTTCCGGAATGGCTGCCATATCAGCTATAACAACCATGCTAAAATCTGGAGACCACGTAATTGCATGTGATGATTTGTACGGTGGTACCAGAAGGCTTTTTGAAAAAATTCTTAGAAATTATAGCATTAGCTTCAGCTATGTAGATGCAACTACAACCAAGAATGTTGAGGCAATAATAAAAAGCAATACAAAAATGATTTGGATAGAAACGCCTACTAACCCTCTGTTAAAGATAATAGACATAAAGGGTATATCATCTATAGCAAAAAAACATCGAATACTAACGGTTGTAGATAACACCTTCGCCAGTCCTTACTTTCAAAAACCGTTGCTTTTAGGAGCTGACATAGTTATTCACAGCACTACAAAGTACATTTCCGGACATAGCGATGTTGTCGGCGGAGCAGTGATAACATCAAACAAAGAAATTTATGAGAGATTGAAATTCGTTCAAAACGCTGTTGGCGCTATCCCAAGCCCCTTCGACAGCTGGCTAGTCCTCCGAGGCGTTAGAACCCTCGCGATAAGAATGGAAAAACATTGGGAAAACGCTCAAAAAATATCAGAATTTCTGGAGGAACATCCAAAAATCGAGAAGGTTATCTATCCCGGATTAAAGTCACACCCACAACATAGACTGGCTAGAAAACAAATGACAGGTTTTAGCGGCATAGTCTCTTTCGAGATTAAGAAAGGGAAAAAAGCAGCAAAACAGTTCTTAAAGAACTTAAAGCTCTTTAAGCTAGCTGAAAGTTTAGGCGGTGTTGAATCCTTAATAGAACACCCAGCACTCATGACCCATGCATCTATACCAAAAAAGGATAGAGAAAAAATTGGAATAACTGGCAACCTAGTAAGAGCTTCTATAGGCATCGAAGATTCAAAAGATTTGATGCAAGATTTAGATAACGCCTTAACTAAGATCTAACATTAAATATAAAAGAGGTGAACGATAATGAGTGAAAATCAAAGCATAGATTTACTATCAAAAATCTTGTTAGTTATTTCAGTAATTATTCTTTCCTACATCGCGTTATTTTCAATATTAACTGTGCTTTTCGCCTCTCCACAGTCGTCTTCTGTAAATAATATGATGCATCATATGATGAGTTTCAGCCCAAATTTCCTTGTTATAAACTTGGCTTCTCTCTCCTTAGCATTGTTGGCTGGGGTGTTAGTTTCATTATGGCTAACAACCGAGAAAACAGGTAAAAAAATGACTCAGAAAGACGAGTTAGAAATAATTAAGCGCGCCTTATCCGAAGATGAAAGAGCGGTTTTGGACGAGATTAAAAGAGCTGGAGAAATTACCCAGGACTCTTTAAGGTTTAGGTTAGGCTGGACCAAATCAAAGCTTTCGAGGATATTAACAAACCTTGACAAGATGAACCTTATACAAAGGGAAAGAATTGGCAAAACCTATAATGTTTTCTTAGCTGGAAAGAGAGAAAATAGCGAAGAAACGGTTTGAAACGGTTTCACTGACAACCCTTAATGGAAAGCGTGCTGATTACTTATTGAAGGAAGTTGCGAAGGAGGTGAAAGTATGAGAAACAAAACAATAGCAAAACTTTTAGCTGCAGTGATAACGACATTGTTGATTATATCTATTGCGATAGTCTTCGCCCATCCATACAATGCAATAACAGAAAAAGAGGATAAAGGAAACTATGAGGATCATGAAGAATGCGAGGAAATCATGGAGCAAATGCATGATGAATGTAGCGACATGATGAGAGAAATGCACCAGTATAACCAAACAGACGGAATGCCCGAAGAGAACACGGAAGATTATGAACAACGTAACGGACACGGATGCCACTAAGATAGCTCCATCGTAATTGTGCAATGCAGAAAGAGGAGGCTTAAGGAATAATATATTTAATCAAAAGCTTTTTCTTTCCTAATAAACGAGCAAAAGAAATGTGAAGAAAGGTGAGCTTTACAGGTTATCTTAAGTTAAAGATTCCCCCAGCTGCCGTACTGTTCTTTTTATCTCCCGCGATTGCTGAACTTCTTTCAGGTTCCGCTCCTCCAGTCGAGTTTTTTAATCCATTCAGTTTTGTCATAATTGTTTCATTGTATGGGAGTGGTGTGATAGTTATAAGAGAAATGAAAATTCGCTGGAAAAAGGGTATAGGTTCTGTGCTTTTATTGGGTGCGGCCTATGGAATCTTAGAGGAAGGGTTGATGGTAGCAAGCTTCTTTAACCCTAATTGGCCAGATGTGGGAATATTAGGGGTCTTTGGTCGATGGTTAGATGTCAACTGGGTTTGGGCCTTAGGACTAACGATTTATCATGCGATAGTAAGCATTACCATCCCAATTATGCTTGTGGAAATAATGTATCCCGAACGCAAAAACGAGCCATGGGTAAGTAGTAGGGGGTTAAAGATTTTTCTTGCTCTTTTAATAGGAGACGTAGTCTTGGGGTTCTTTCTAATCTCAACATTTTTGGATTATTGGCCTCCCTTTACGCAGTACATCCTGACGGTTTTTTCAATGATTGGATTTATTTATTGGGCCTATAAACTACCCGCTGACTGGATAAGAAATGGAACGAAAACTCCAAGTAGACCATTATTCTTTGGAGTCGTTAGTATGCTTGCTACAGTGGCTGCCGCTTTAATTTTCGGCGTTCTACCTTACCTTGTAGAGTTTTCACTCTTTCCAGCAATGGTAATGATCTTAGGAGTACTGTTAGTCTTCAACATAATACATTTTCTTCGGCAATACGATTGGAGACGAGCAAACGATTTGCATAAATTTTGCCTTGCCGTTGGAACATTAATTCCATTTGTTATTATTGCTCCTTTACAGGAACTTGATCAGACTAGAACGGATAACCCGACGGGAATGGGACTGGTTGGCCTGGCTTTTTTGATTGGGTTTATTTGGTTAGGATGGAAAATCAGACAGCGAACACGGATCACTGAGGAACACGTAAACCTTAGAGGATAAGTTTCTTTGTTTGATCCAGATGCATTAAGTTTTTATTCTTAAGAAGAGTTTATTCGAAAAATACATGAGGTAAAATCGATCACTTATTTGACAACTGGTGTAGATGTGGAAAATATGACTCGTAATAGTATGCTAGTTGATGTAATTGGAAATTGGTTATTTACATTAATTATCTTACCCTTAACTTTGATCTTCTTAATTAGAAATTTTGGATTGGAGTTTGTTACAAATGATTATGTTAAACTGATTTTAGAATTTGTATTTGTTGGAATGTTCCCTTTAATAGTAGTTTTAGCTAGAAGAGAAAAGTGGGAAGATTATGGATTTACTTTAGTAAATTGTAGAAAAAGCGTGGTTTACGGGTTAACATTAGCAGCGCCATTTATGATACTTAGAGTGTATGCCTATCTCTTCTTAGGCTATGTGGGATGGTCTTGGAATTTAAATCCTCTTTTATTTTTACCTGTCTTGGTTGTTTATGGTCCTTTAGAAGCGTTCTTTGTTATTTTCTCGGTTTACAAGATGGATAAAGGATTGTCGTCTAAAAGGCTAGTTTCCATAGGGCTGATTTTTAGTTCAATACTTTTTGGGCTAATGCACATAATTAACTATATATGGTATCCAGACATTATGCTAATTTTAAGAAATTATGTTCTTGGAAACATAATTCCAGCTTTATTTATTGGGTTAATATTCAAAAAATCTAATTCAATAGTGGGACCTGCACTGTTCTGGAGTTTATTGAACTTTTTCTAAGGCGTACGTCGAATATCATTTGCATAATGGTACCACTTATAGAAAAGTGAAGAATCCTTTTGTCAGCTTATCTTTTTTACAAATTCTTTTATGAACTTCATCACATGTTTATTTTTTAAGCTATAGAATACCCATTTGCCTTCACGTCTGTTTTTCACCAATCCAGCGACCTCTAATATGTTAAGATGATGGGAAGTCGTAGGCTGAGTCAAATCTAATGCTACCATAATCTCACAAATACACATTTCTCGTATATCAAGTAACATGAGAATTTTTAGTCTTGTTTTGTCAGCGAGAGCTTTAAACAGTCGAGTTTGCTTTTTCAATGTGTTTTCATCAGTTATTTCATTGATTAGCCCTCGAAGTTCTGAGGCGTATTCCATAACATCTTCTGCTGGACAAATGCTTGATTTCACTAAGCGTTCAAGTCTTTCACTTATTTTGTTTTTTTGTTTGAGAATCATTGAACATCATTTAAACTTTATATCAAAATATTTAAATATGTTCTTAATTTTTCATATTCACAAATTTAAATATATAATTCCAATCATCCTTTGGAGGAAATTAATGATTGGTTAAAGAACATGGCAGGCTTGGCATATTTGAGAAATATTTAACCGTATGGATTTTTGCATGTATAGCTATCGGATTGTTGCTAGGGAGATTTTTCCGACTTTTGGGCGATTTTTGGATTCCTTGAAATTTGCTAAACTATCCATTCCAATAGGCATATGTTTATTTTTCATGATGTACCCAACGGTAGTAGGCATAGCTTTTAGTGATGTCAAAAAGGCTGTAAGAAAGCCGAAACCTATGCTTTTAACGATAATTGCGAACTGGGTTATCGCGCCGCCTTTAATGACGTTCTATGCAAATCTGCTTGTTGCCGACCCTATTCAAAGGGCAGGCATTATACTTTTAGGCATGTCTCCATGCACTGCCATGGTCATGTGGTGGATTATGTTAGCTAAAGGAGACTTAGCTCAAGGACTAATAAACACAGCCATCAACGCGTTACTAATGCTAATTCTCTACGCACCTCAATCAGCGTTTTATTTAGGCGTAAGCGGCATACCTGTACCCTGGGATCTAATTGCCATGAGCGTGATCATTTTCATAGCCTTTCCGGTATCTTTAGGAGCGATTTCTAGAAAACTACTAATAGGAAGAAAGGGAGAGGAATGGTTTAACTCCGTTTATCTTGAACATGTACGCAAGATATCTATCGTCGCATTGTTGCTTACTTTAATTGTCATGTTTT
>ENA-OSAI01000041-OSAI01000041.1-marine-sediment-metagenome-genome-assembly--contig:-NODE-41-length-91072-cov-14.423679_pt1 | contig 91072 bp, 91 predicted proteins | sample MGYA00237871_ERZ529316 | MGnify/ENA primary metagenome ERZ529316 (study PRJEB26369, sample SAMN03142814) | marine sediment metagenome | biome: marine; feature: borehole; material: sediment...
ATATCTTTGCTATTGGTAGCTGTTTTTGTTAAAGATACAAAGCCATCAAAAGACGAAATAAATGAGAGTTATAAGCTAAACAGTGGGGAAAAATCTGAAAAGGGAAATATATTGGCTGTTCTTTTAAAAAGACCATTGCTTTTAGCATTTTCAGCAATATCAATAATCATATCCTTTGTTTATTCTCAGTCTAGTTTTGGAATACCATTACAAACTCAAGCAATATTTGGCTATAATGGACCAAAATATTATGGAGTTATAATGACGACAAATGCATTAGTAGTTGTAGGGCTTACTACAATTATTATTAATATCACAATAAAAATTAAGCCAGTTGTTAACATTACTTTATCCTTAATTTTATATGCAATTGGGTTTGGAATGATATACTTTATAAATAATCTTCCTATGTTTATAATCTCAACTGTAATATGGACTATAGGCGAAATAATTGAAGCTACAAACTCAGGGGTTCATATAGCAAACCATACTCTATGTCACACAGAGGCAGGTTTAACTCTATACTACCTCTAATTAGGGGTTCAGGTCATGCATTAAGCCCACTTATAATGGGAGTATTCATAGAAATGCACGGTGTCAGAATGGTTTGGCCAATAATATTTATTTTATCCTTATGTGCAGCAGCCTTGATGTACAGTTTGTATTTATTTGAGCAAAGTAGAGAAAAAAGAAATGTAGTATTAGATTAGCTCTATCTGATGATAGAGCTTTTTTTATAATTTTATTGAAAAAAATATAAAAAAATAATAGAAGAGAAATATCCCTACATGTTGAAGTGGTTGAAATCATTACCACTATATCTAGAGATTGGTGATTACATTTTTGTTCATGGTGGAATAGATCCGACACTAGATGATTGGAGAAAAGCATCGACATTTGATTTTGTTTGGAGTTATGAAGTCAATCTTGAACCAATTTCTGGTAAAACAGTTGTTGCGGGGCATCACCGGGTACCAACTATTCGTGAGCCTATGAAGAGAAACTATAAAGAGTTGCATAAAGAGAATCCATCGTTGTTTGATCCTCTTTATAAGGATGGAAAGATATTGATTGATCGCTTTGTCGAAGTTTCAAAAGAATTAAATGTGTTAATTTTAGAAATTTAAAAAAAGCAAATCTCAGTTGAGATTTGCTTTATCTTTTTAATTGAAACTTTTTATTTTTTATCGCCAAATACTTTTTTCCAGTCAGACATAAATGCTTCAATTCCTTTATCAGTCAAAGGATGCTTAACTGATTTTTTTAGGACTTCGTAAGGAACTGTTGCGATGTGTGCTCCAACTAAAGCACTATCTCTTAGATTCCCAGGATTTCGAATACTTGCACTGATGATTTCAGTTTCCAGTCCGTAAGTATCAAAAATCGTGCGGATATCACTTACAACTTCGATACCATCTGCCAAACTATCATCAAGTCTTCCAACAAATGGGCTAACATATGTTGCGCCAGCTAACGCTGCCATCAATGCTTGGTTTGCACTAAATACAAGTGTTACATTGGTTTTAATACCAAGTTTTGATAATTGATTGGTTGCTTTCAATCCTTCTTCAGTCATTGGAATTTTGACCACCATATTCGGGTGTATTTTCGCAATTTCTTTTCCTTCTTTAACCATACCTTCAGCTTCTAAACTGATGACTTCTCCACTAATAGGACCGTCAACAATCGCTGTGATTTCTTTGATAACTTCTTCGAAATCGCGACCTTCTTTTGCGATTAGGGTAGGGTTGGTTGTTACTCCGCTAATGATTCCAAGTGAAGCCATTTCTTTGATGTGTTCTACGTTCGCTGTGTCAATAAATAATTTCATAATTCTCCTCCGTTTTCTTCATTTTCTTCTTCAATAATAAATTCAACTGGTTCTGCATTTGGTAAAGAATCTACCACTTTTGTTGGGAATAATATGCCATTTAAGTGATCAATTTCGTGTTGAATAACAACTGATACAAAACCACTAACACGTAATTCGATTTTTTTAAGTGAGTCATCTTCTGGTTTATATAGATAACTTCTCACGGTAATGTCTTTATGTCTTGGTACAAGTCCTTCGACTTCACGATCAACACTCAGACATCCTTCACCACCAGGGATATAGGTTTGCTTGATTGAACTTCTGATGATTTGGGGATTTACAAGTAATAATTTATAAAGTGTTTCATTTTTTTCATCGGTTGTGTAAATCGCAATCATACGTTTTGATATATTGATTTGTGGTGCGGCTAGACCAACACCTGGTCGAAGATCATATTTTTCAATCATTTCTTCGTTTTGTGAATTGACCAAAAACTCCATCATCTGTTTTAATGTTTCTTTGGTTTCACTTGATAGTGGTATCTCTACTTCTTCAGCTCTTGCTTCAAGTGTAGGATGCCCTTCTCTAACAACATCTTTCATTGTGAGCATTTCTCATCACCTCAATTATTATTATAACAAATCTATTAGATATATGGTATTATATGACGCATTTATTTTCATTCGTTGAAAAGTTTTGCGAGAATTCTCAATTAAAACGTTTTCATTTTGGTGTTTCGGTTTACTATCTTTCAAAAACAAAGTATAATGATAGTGATATTTTTAGGAGGAATACTATGAGTGAAATTAGAAAAATAGGAATTATTACAGGTGGCGGAGATTGTAGTGGGTTAAATGCCGTTATTAACGGGATTACAAAAACTGCGGTCAACAAATATGGCGTGGAAGTTGTCGGATTTACAAGAGGATATTCAGGTTTATATAAAAATGCTTTTCGTGATTTAGACTTAAAAGCTGTTTCAGGAATTATGCATGAAGGTGGAACAATACTTAAATCTTCTAACAAAGATAATTTATTTAATTATCCTGTTGGTCGTAAAGAAGATGGAACCATTGAATACAAAGATGTCTCAGATGAGGCAATTAAAAACTTGAAATATTTAGGTGTAGATGGTTTAATCGTTATTGGTGGAGATGGTACATTAACAAGTGCGCGCGACTTTCATCGAAAAGGATTGCCGGTTGTCGGTGTTCCAAAAACGATTGATAATGATTTACCTGCAACAGATGTCACATTCGGATATAACACATCATTAGAAACAATTACAGATGCGTTAGATAAGATTCATACAACTGCATATTCACATGACCGTGTAATGGTTGTAGAAGTAATGGGACGTCATGCTGGATGGCTTGCATTAGAAGGTGGATTGGCTGGAAGTGCGGATGTTATTTTGATTCCAGAAATCCCATACGATATTGATAAAATTGTTGAAAAAATTCATCAACGTGATGCGTTTGGACGTAACTTTACGATTATTGTTGTAAGCGAAGGAGCGAAACCAAAAGGTGGCGCTGTACATGTTCGTGAAACAATCGAGGATAGTGCTGACTCAGTCCGTTTGGGTGGTATTGGAGATGTTATTACTCGCCAATTACAAAAACGTATTACGGAACATGAGGTTCGTTATACCAACTTAGCATATATTCAACGTGGTGGTATTACATCACAATTTGACCGTGCTTTAGGGTTGTTATTTGGTGTGAACGCTGTTGATTTAATGATGAGTGGTGGCGCAGGATGTATGGTCCAATATCGTGGAAGAAGCATTACATCAATTCCATTAGAAGAAGTAGTAGGAAATGGTGAAATGGGAGAAACATCTAAAGGTGGTAAGAAACAAGTTGATCCAGAGGGTCAATATGTGCAAGCTGCTAAATCAATTGGAATTAGTTTTGGAGATTAATGATGTATACGTATCCAATTGATTACGATTTATACACCAATGATGAGATTATTAAACTAGTTGAATTTTTTGCGCTGATAGAAGATGCGAATGAGAAAAAAACAAAAGTAACGCGGGAACAATTGGTTGCGGCGTATAAAGAATATAGTCGTATTGTCAATTCGAAAGCACTTGAAAAAGAGCAAGATAAGAAATTTGAGCAAGCTAGTGGATATTCTATATATCAAACAATGAAAAACTTTAAATAACCTTCTTTTAGAGGGTTATTTTTTTAGAATAAGGTATAATAAAATGTATAGAGTGCTTTGATGAAAAATTTTTATATTCTATATTTAGATTTTTCACGAAAAGTTCGGGATTATAAAGAATGTTTATTATTTATCAGGTGTGGTCTTGAGTATGGTGACGATATTTGTGTTATACTATGATAAAGATATTGATACAATGAATTGGGAGGAATCCTTATGAAAAAAATACCAATGATTTATTTTGTTATAGCGAGTATTGTACTTCTGTTGAATATGCTTGGCTACTATCTTCCGTTTGTACAAAATAACATCACAATGACAAGTTTTTATCTTATTTTGTTGCCTTTTCAACTTTCTGTTTTTCTTTGGTTTCTTTGGCTGGTCTATAGGAATGCGCCATTAAACGAAAATATATCGATATTTATGGTAGTCTATTTCTTTTTGCAAGCACCATTTATTGTATCCTTTGGTCTTCGTGATGTGAATCAATTGGATTCTTTTGTTGATATGATGACAATGGTTGTTATTGGGTTTACTGTAGCAACGTTGTTTATTTTAACAATTGTTGATATTTGGCCAAAATATGTATCATTGACCGTTTTTGCTTTATTGGTTTTAAGATTTTTAAATGTAAGCTGGATGAATATATTTGAGCTATATAGAGTAGATCGTGAAGTTGTTTTGAGCACAATAGTTTATACCCTTTTAGGGGTAGGTGTAATTTTCTTAGAGGCGTATACATTGTATCGTTTCTATGAGTTAGAGGAGTAATAATATGATGAGAATTGATAAGTTATTATCAAATTTAAAATATGGGTCAAGAAAAGATGTAGAAAGAATGATTAAGCAAAAAAGAGTGTTCGTGAATGGAATACTTTGTACTTCTGGAAAAGAGAAAGTAGATCCAAGAGTTGATGAAATTATGCTTGATCAAGAGATTATATTTTATGAGGAATCAATCTTATTGATGATGAATAAACCTGCGGGCTATGTCAGTGCAAATCATGATGATTTACATCCTACTGTTTTTGATTTTGTCAAAGAACCTTATAATCGATTTGATTTAAACATAGCGGGACGACTAGATATTGATACTGAGGGATTATTGTTGCTCACAAATGATGGTCAGTTGTTACATGAAATTATTCATCCAAAGAAAAATGTTTACAAGGAATATTATGTCGAAGTATCTAAATCATTTGATTTTGCATGTTTGTTAAAGCCGATGGAGATATTGGATGGTAATGGAGCACCATACCGACCGATGAGACCAATCATTAAAAAAATTGATGAGCGATGCTTTTATCTAAAGATTAAAGAAGGTAAGTTCCATCAAATAAAAAGGATGGTAGAGCATTGTGGTAGTGAAGTCGTTTATTTGAAACGAACAAAAGTTGGTCATTTATCACTTGATGAAAAGATGAAACCTGGAGAATTGATGGAAGTAGATATTGAGCAAATAAAAAGTTGATCATAATTGATCAACTTTTTTTATCAATGGTATAATCGCACTGATGAATGCATCAATATCTTCATATTTTGTGTTTGATCCTAAACTAATACGGAGGGCACCATCTTTGTGATCGTCTATCTCAGGATAAATTGCTTTTATGACATGAGATACTTCAATGTTGTTTGAATCACAAGCAGATGACGTTGATACATAAATACCTTGTCGGTGAAGTTGATATTGCAGTTCATGACAATCACAATTAGGAAACGTAAGACTGATGTTTCCTGGTAATCTGTCTTCGCCGATTTCTGGTCCATTTAGACGGTAGACAATACCTTTTTCAGCAAGTCTATTTAGCAAGTAATGACCATATTCATCTAAACGTTTTCTGTATTCAGCGAGATCTTTTATGCCAACCTCTAGTGCTTTGGCAAAGCCGACAATGTATGGAACATTTTCAGTTCCGGCACGTCTTTCTCTTTCTTGTGCACCACCATGAATGAGTGGTTCAAGTTGGATTCCGTCTTTTATATAAAGTGCACCAATTCCTTTTGGTCCATGGAATTTATGTGCAGATATGCTGATAAAGTCCACATCGAGTTCAGTTATATCAATGGGAATGTGAGTGATTGCTTGTACTGCGTCAATGTGTAGGTAGGTTCTTGCATTATCGCATATTTTTTTGATTTCTTCGATGTGTTGTAAAGTTCCTATTTCATTGTTCGCAAGAATAATACTGACGACAAGAGTGTTGTCGGTGATCAGACTTCTTAACTCATCTAAATCGATAAACCCTTCCTCATCAACATTCAGGTAATATACAGAATAACCTAAATCTTCTAGGAATTGGGCTGTATGTAAGGTTGCGTGATGTTCTATTTTTGTGGTGATAATTTCACCTTTAGTATGATTAGAAAACGCAAGTCCTTTTAAACACATATTTGTGGCTTCTGTTCCACCACTAGTGAATACAAGTTCACTTGGATAACAGTTTAGTAATTTGGCAATGGTATTTCGTGCAGTGTTGATTGCTTTTTTTGCGTCTATCCCTGCTTGATGGATACTGCTTGGATTACCACCATAAATTGTAAAATAAGGTTTCATAGCATCAAACACTTCTTTTGTAACATAGGTTGTTGCGGCATTATCTAAATAATGCATATCATCACTCCAATAACTCGATACATATTTTGTCGATATCAGTGAAATCAATGAAGTCAATTTTTTCTTTAAGTTTTTCTTTTTCTAAACAGTGGTCTGGCGTTTCTTTTAAATGATCTAGTAATTGATTGGTGTATTCTTTAATGACAAAAGATTGATGAATAATACATGGATCTTCATCACCGAATACTTCAATACTTTTTTTGATAATAGCGTCTTCTTTGATGGGGATGTCTAGTATGTTTCCTTCGTAAATCACGTGTCCATTTTTGGTGATCCTAACTTTGTTAGCCATAGTGTCCCTCCTAGAATATTCTTGAGAAATAATAAGCAGCGATGATCAAAAACAACATCGCGTTAAAGAACTTAATAATATGCATGTGTTCGCGTATCCAGTTACTTGTTGAAACAATCCCTTTTCCTCTTATTGCGATAACAGCAATAGCAATCAATGGAACAACAAACATGATGTTGTATGAGATTAATGCAATGTATGCATAGAGTGTATCAAGATAGTGAATTCCATAAATGATTCCTAAGTAAATTTGTCCTGTACATAACAGTTCAGTGACGCTTAGTAGAATTCCTAGTAAAAATGTTAGTCCAAGGATGGCAACTAGCCCTTTTTTATCTTCTTCATCATTGATAGCAGCTGTAAAACGCTTGATGATTTTTTTGTTGAAACGTTGAATAAATTTCGGTAGTTGGTTTTTCACTTTGTCAAAGCGATCATTCCTAGTCATAAAGAAATCGTATAGATTAAAGAAGAACAAGAATGAACAAAGAATTGCGACAAACCAACTGATGATTTTATTGATCACTTCAGCTTCTTCTTTGAATTGAATTAAGAAGTTGAGTAAGAAAGTACCAATTAAAAAATACGAGATAAATAATGCGAAAATATAAGTAATAGATACCAAGATGAGGACACGTTTATTTTCACTAAAACCAAGCAAACTCACAAACAATAGAAGCATTGCGATTGCACAAGGATTGAATCCATCTAAGAATCCAGCGGCAAGGACGGTTAAAAACCCTATGACCCCTGTAATATTTGAATAAGTACTACCTTCAATAACAGTGACATCTAGTAAAGGTTCACTACTTAAGGATTGAATTGTTCCGTTGTCAAAGTTTGTACGTATTTCATCTAATCCAACAAATGCTTGATCACCTACAAAGATGATCGGTACGGCCGCATCTTTGTCAACTTGATAAGTGATTTTATATGAAGTAAATAAATCTGCGTTTTCTGCGCTTGTCAAAATATCATAGCTTTCGACATTGATGCCTACATCTTTCATTTTTTGAATGTAGTCTTCATTGGCATCGTATGTACCATTTACATAACCAACCAACTCTTTACAGACAAGACATTGACTATCAGTAAAATGAATGACTTTTTGCTCCGCCGCCATCGATGGAACAGTCGAAACAAATAGGAATAGGAAAAACAAGAATCCGGTAATGAGTAATTTGAGTAATTTCATAAGCATCGAACTTTCTATTATAGTCTTATAATCACCTTTTATTATATGTTTGTTTCTAGTGAGTGTCAAACATTCTATGAAGAAATTGTTTAATTTCTAAAGTATCTTTTAAATAGAAAAAAGTCTCTTTTCTCTTGAAGAAAATGATTTCTTTCTATATACTATAAGTTAGGTGATGATATGGACAAGGAATTATTAGATTTAACTTATGATGCTTGTGATGCATTTAAAGATCAAAGTGAATTTCAGAGATTATTAGCATTAAAAGAAATGATCAATCATAATCAAGATATTAGAAAGTTGATTATGGATTTTAATAAAGTTAAAGAAGTATATGAAGAAGCGAAATCATATGGAAAATATCATCCAGATTTGGCCCGTTATCAAACAGACTATCAAAAAGAGAAAATTAGAATGATGTCTAATGATGTCATCAAAGAATATAAAACGCTAGAGAGGGTTTTACAAAAAAAACTTGATCAGTTTTCAATTGCGTTGGCTGAGTCTGTGTCAAAAAATATTAAACATCCACGGGAAATGAGTATCATCAACTTAGAGGAGAGTTAACATGATAAAACGAACAAGTTTGATTGTATATTTTAAAAGTCCTAAAGTATTAAAAATGTTGGGCAAAATTGGTGAAATTTATTATTATACAAAGCGAAATAAGTACGCGGTTATTTATGTAAATCATGATGAAAAAGATTCGATGATTGAAGAAATCCGTAAATTGAAACTTGTCAAATATGTTGAAGAATCAATATTTGAGAACAATATTTTACTGAATGAACAAGAAATAGAAAGTGTTAAGTAAATTTACTTGACACATATTTCTAACTATGCTATACTTTGTTAGGAAAATAAAAAGGAGGAATTAATATGGCAGTTAAAATTAGAATGCAAAGATTCGGTACAAACAAACGTCCATTCTATAGATTAGTCGCAGCAGATTCAAGAGCAAAACGTGATGGGAGATATTTGGAAATTATTGGAACATACAACCCACTTACAGACCCTGTGACAGTTTCTATCGATGAAGAAAAAGCTAAAAAGTGGTTAAATGAAGGTGCGCAAGCTACAGATACAGTGAAAAACTTATTTAAAAAAGCCGGAATTAAATCAACCAAAGATACGAAGTAGGCGAATATTATGGCTATTAATTATGAACAGTTAATCGCAGATTTAATTAAGCCACTTGTGATGAATCCAGAAGACGTAATGGTAAAAAAGTTTTCTGAGGAAAATGAAGTATTGACAATCCAAGTGATTGTGAATCAAGATGATTTAGGCAGAGTAATTGGTAAAAATGGACGTATTGCAAATGCAATCCGAACAATTGCGTATGCTAGTGCTTCAAAAGAAGGCAAAAAAGTTCAAATTAATATTGATTCTTTATAAAACGCCAGTTTTGGCGTTTTTTGTTTGCTTTTTTTAATAGAATAATGGTTTATTTTGTTCTTTGTATAGGGTATAATGGGTTTGATATATTAGGTAAAGGAGAACAATATGAAGGTACTTGAAGTAAGGAATATGAAAAAGACGTTTTCACTTTCTAGAAAACAAAGAGCAATAGAAAAAACAAAAGAAACCAAAAAAATAGCAGTTAATGATTTATCATTTACAGCATATCCTGGTGAAATTTATGGTTTGCTTGGACCAAATGGTGCAGGAAAAACTACGTGTTTACGTGCGATATCTACGCTAATTAAACCTGATGAAGGTGATGTCTTTGTTGATGGTTTTAGTGTAAGAGAAGATTCTTATGAGGTTCGTAAACGCATTGGATTTTTGACGAGTGAATTGAAATTAGAAGATCATTTTACACCGAATTATTTGTTTGGGTATTTTGCTCGACTTCATGGGTTGAATGAAGAGGAAACTCTTCTTCGTCGTGATGAGTTATTTGGGCGTTTTGGTATTGGGGATTTTCAGGAAGTTAAAGTAGCTGATTTGTCTACTGGTATGAAACAAAAAGCAAGTATAGCGATTAGTTTGGTGCATGATCCTGAGTTTATTATTTTTGATGAACCAACCAATGGTTTGGATATTTTAACAGCGAAAAGTGTGACTGATTATTTGGTAGAATTAAAAAATGCTGGGAAGACTGTGATCGTGTCTACACATATTTTAAGTGTGGTCGAAAAGATATGTGATCGTGTTGGAATCATTATCAATGGTAAAATGAAATGGACTGACACAATGGATCATCTACATCAATCTAGTGAAACATTAGAAGAATTATTCTTCCGTTTGTTTGAGGAGAGTGAGGGTACTTTATGAAAAATATGATGACGGTTTTTCGAAAAGAATTTTACCGTGTTATGAGTGATCGACGATTATTATTTACTGCAGTCTTGCTTCCAGGGGTCGCTATTTACGTGATTTATTCTTTGATGGGTAACATCATTGGCGGGCAGGTAGAAGAAGTTGAAACACATGAAATGATTGTTTATACTGAGAATATGTCAGCGGAATTTGCAGATTATCTTGCAGGTAGTGAGATGAATGTAAAGTATGAAGAACGCGATGATTTAACGTTTGATGAGATTGAAGTGATGCTTTTAGAAGGTAATATGGATTTGTTCATGTCATTTCCTAGTGGATTCGATGAACGATTGGTTGATTATGAAGACGCAACTGAACTTCCAAATGTTGATATGTTTTACAATCCTAGTAAGCAATTTTCAAGCAATACATACTATCAATTCCAATCCCAGTTGACTGCTTTTTCTCAAGCAGTTGGATTGGATCGACATGGATTAGATTATTATATCTTCACAATTAATCAAGCTGATGAGGATTACGAGATATTTGATGAGCAAAAAGCGACCGGACAAGGACTTGCTTCTTTACTCCCAATGTTGATTGTGATGTTTTTGTTTAGTGGTGCGATGAGTATTGGTCCAGATTCGATAGCGGGTGAAAAAGAGCGTGGTACGATTGCGACATTGCTTGTGACACCAATTAAGCGTAGTGATATTGCGATTGGGAAAGTGATGAGTTTGAGTTTGGTGTCGTTGATGAGTGCGACTAGTTCATTTATTGGAATAATGCTTTCATTGCCAAAATTGATGCAAGGTGAAAATATTAATTTGGCGATATATGGTGTGTTTGAATTTGTGATGTTGTTTACAATATTGTTGGCTACTGTGTTGGTTATCGTTGGGCTCATCAGTATTGTTAGTGCCTACGCGAAAACAATCAAAGAAGCATCGATGTTGATTTTACCGTTTTATTTTGGTGCGGTTATTCTAGGGGTTAGTTCGATGTTTAGTGACGATACACAATCAAATCTCTTTTTGTATTTGATTCCTCTTTACAACACAATTCAAATGTTGATTGGAATCTTAACTTTTGAGATTAATACAGCTGCTTATTTGGTCACTATGATTTCTAGTTTGGTCTATGTAAGTATCTTTGTTTATATTTTAAATAGAATGTTTCAGTCGGAAAAAATTATGTTTTCAAAATAGGAGTTGAGTTTGATGAAGACAATTACAATAGGACGTATTATAGGAACACATGGATTAAAAGGAACATTGAAGATCAAATCGTTTACAGATTTTGTTGAAAATCGTTATAAAACAGGAACGGTGCTTTTTATCCAATATAAAGATCAATATATTCCAATTACAGTTGAGGGTTATCGTTCTCAAAAAGGAGTAGAATTGGTTGATGTGAAAGAATACAAAAACATCAACGATGTTGAACAGTTTAAAGGATCATTTGTCATGATCAAAGAAAGTGATCGAGAAAGATTAGAAGATGATGCGTTTTATTTTAATGAGTTGATTGGATTAGAAGTGTATCAAGATGAGTTGATTGGTGTGGTGAGTGATGTAAGGGAATTGCCACAAGGAGAACTTTTAGAAGTAAAAACCAATGAAAAAACAATTTTGATTCCTTTTCAAAAAGAATTTGTAACGAATGTTGATGTGAAAAACAAACGCATTGATGTTACATTATTGGATGGGTTTTTATGAGAATAGATGTGTTAACGTTGTTTCCTAGAATGTTTGATAATTTTCTTGAAGAGACAATTGTTGGACGTGCAGTGAGAGAAAAGATTGTCGACATCAATGTGATTGATTTTCGTGAGTTTTCTGATAATAAACACATGAAAGTTGATGATACTCCTTTTGGCGGAGGAGCAGGAATGGTGTTGAGAGTTCAGCCTGTTTATGATGCATTAAAAAGCATTGAAGGAAATGAGAGCGCATTAAAGATTATGATGACACCGCAAGGTAGTGTGTTAAAACAAGATATGCTTGCGGAATATAAAGTCCGTGATCATGTGATTATTTTATGTGGTCATTATGAAGGTTTTGATGAGCGTATTAGAAGGTATTTTGATTTGGAAATATCGATTGGTGATTTTGTGTTAACTGGTGGAGAAATCGCTTCAATGGTGTTGATTGATGGATTGGTGAGATTATTGCCTGATGCACTCAATAAAGAAGAGTCACACTTGAATGATTCTTTTCAAGATGGTTTGCTTGAACATCCACATTATACGAGACCTAGAGCGTTTGATGGAATGGACGTTCCTGAGGTATTGTTTAGTGGGCATCATCAAAGGATTGAAACTTGGCGTTTTGAAGAGTCTTTAAAGCGTACAAAAGAGCGTCGTAAAGATTTGTATAAGGCGTATATGAAGAAGCATAAAGCAAAGAAATAATAATCTTTTTTGTTGGTGAAAATTCTTGCTTTTTAATAATACGTGTGCTATAATTTATACCGCTGTTAAATCAAATATGTGTTTGCTCCGCTTTGGATGATTCCTTATGAGCAAATGAAAAAAGTAAGGAGTGATACAATGTCTCAGCAATTAATTAAAGACATCACTGCCGAATACCGCAAAGAAGATCTTCCAACATTCAATAGTGGAGATAACGTGAAAGTTTCTGTTCGTATTAAAGAGGGAAACAGAGAACGTATTCAGGTATTTGAAGGTTTAGTGATCCAGAAACAAGGTGGAGGAGTAAGTGAAACATTTACGGTTCGTAAAGTTTCTTACGGAATTGGTATTGAACGTACGTTCCCAGTTCATTCACCATCAATTGAGTCTATTCAAGTTGTAAGAAGAGGTAAAGTACGTCGTGCTAAACTTCATTACATTAGAGGGCTTTCAGCAAAACAATCTCGTATCAAAGAACGTAGATAGTTTGAGGACTGTAAATTGAGTGTTTTACTCAATTTACGGTCTTTTTTTTTCAAAAAAACTTGTAATGAAAGCGCTTTTTGGTATAATTTTCTTATATGTCTAAAACATTTAGGAGGAAAATATGGCAGATTTAAGCATTCTGAATCATTTTTGGATTACTTTATTGGTCTTATTACCGATTGTATTAATTGCACGATCAGTGGTTGCGGGGACCAAATATTCTCCGATATTAATTATTGTTGTATTTGGGTTGTTACTTGGGCTGGTACTTGATATTACAAATATTGGGAATCCCGGATTAAGTGAATTTCCGATGGTAGGATTAACTTCAAGTGTGACGGTTACGGCACTAGTAGTGACATTTTTTGTTGGTGGACAAAAACTTAGAAATACGTTTTATAAGCCGAAGAAACAAAAAGAAGATGATGTAACTCTTAACGATAATGAGGTTATTCTTGGAACTAAGGGAACGCAACTTGTTTTTCTAGTGAGAGCATATTTTATACTACTTGGAATTGAGGGATTAAAACGAATTATTCTTGGTGATGATGCTGGAACGCTTGCTGTTTATTATCCTTTAATTGCGTTTTTTGGATTAGCTGGTTCGATCATTCTTATTGACAGTAAAGCAAAAATAGTAAATAAACGTGTTTATTTAATGCGTGGAGTGATTGAGATTGTTGGTATTTTGTTGATTTTATTATTATCAACGTATATTAGTTCATGGATCAAAGATTTGATTGCCTTGCCACAAATATTCTTTGCGATGGTATTGGCAAGTTCAGCTGGAATGGTGTTTTCAGATTGGCGTAGTGGTCCAACATTTAGAGCGTTATTGTTTGCCGGTATTCCAATGGTGTTGGCAGCGACGTTTTTGGTTGGTGGTTCAAGGTTGTTAGAAGCATTCACACTTGATGGTATGTTCCAGGTTATGATGTTTGGATTCTTTGGTCAGCTATTCTGGATGTTTGGTGGGATGGCGTTATTGATTTATCTTGGTAAGGCGAATAAAGTGGATATCGTTGCGCCAGGTATGGCTGGAAGTTTATCACACTCTGGTTTAACTGGAGCATGTACTGCGGGTGATTTAGGTGAAGTAGCGAAAGAACGAGCACCTGTGATGATTAATATTCCGTTTTTAGGGCATTTATTTGTCTTCACTATTTTAGCGGCGAGTGCGACGAGAGGTGAATTGTATACGATTCCTGGATTAATTGTTGTGCTTGTAGGGGCTTATTTTACGTATCTTGCGTTACGTACTTTATCGCGTGCAAAAGATGAAGAGTCAAAAGAAATAAAAGGATTGATTTTCTTTTCACTAGGTTGGCAATTGGTCGCAGTGTTTGGTGGATTTTTATTGCTTGATCTTGCTGGAATGGAATTGTCATATGCGGCAATGAGCAATAGTAGTGCAATTTCACACTTTGGATTGTTTGCTTCTATCCAAGGTGGAATGTTTGGGGTTGAAGCTGCCGGATTGATTTCATTCATATTTGCAATGCCGTTTTTGGTGCATCCACTTGTTTTTGGTGTTTTTGGAAAGGCCATGGAAAATGGTGGAGAAATGCCAAAACGAACTGTTGCAGTCTTGGCCATGATTGGTGTAATCGGTGTATTTGTATCATTACTGCTGTAAGGTTTGACTTTGTAGAATTGTAAGTAGTTGGCAATTTGCACAAAAGATTGATAATTTTATGAAAACTTTACATTTTGCATTGAAAACATTTTCATTTATGATATAATTTATAAGATGAAAGAGGGTGTAAAATATGAGTAAAGCTACGATTTATGATGTTGCTGGAGCTGCGCGAGTTTCACTAGCTACAGTATCAAGAGCAATCAATAATCCTGAGAAGGTAAAACCGGAGACTAGAGACCGTGTTTTACGAGTTATTGAAGAGTTAGGATATAAACCTAATGCATTTGCGAAAGGTCTTGCTAGTCGCAAGTCAACGACTGTTGCAGTTGTTGTACCTGACATGTCAAGAGCAAGCATCGCGGAAATGATGAATGGGATTGCGGATATTGCACGTGTTTACAAATATTCGATTTTACTATATATTTTAGAAAGTGAAGATGCATCAGAAGAAGATATATTGCGTGAGATTATTGCGGCGCAAGTAGATGGTATTTTGTATTTGAATGACGAGATTACTGAATCTCAATTCGAATTTTTAAAAACCATAAAAAATACATATCAAATTCCGATCGTTTTGACGAATACTTATTATCCTGAAAGTGATGAAATCCCATCTGTGTCAATTGATTATGAACGTGCTGGGTATGAAATTACGAAAAAATTGATTGATGAAGGTCGCAAGCGTATATATATGTTATCAACTGTTCGTAAATATATGGTGAATGATTTAAAAGAGGCTGGATATTTACGTGCAATCAATGAATCTGGATTAGAACCACATGTAATGCGTACTTCTGGTCGTATTTCGATTAACAGTGAACATTTTAATGAGTATTTTAGAGACAATACCGTTGATGGTGTTGTGGCTGTACGTGATTCTATTGCGATTTCATTTATGAATATCGCGTTTGAAAATAATGTTAGTGTGCCTGAAGATATTGGTATTTGTGGTTTCCAAAATACCAAATATGCAAGATTAGCTAGACCACAATTATCATGTGTTGACGTACCGATTTATGATTTAGGTGCGGTGGGTATGAGATTGTTAACAAAATTGATGAACAATGAAGAAGTTGTTGATCGTGAAGTGAAATTACCACATTCAATTGTCTTAAGAAAAACAACAAAATAAATGCGATGATTAAGCGAGAATATCCTTGTTTATTTGTAGAGACTTCATGGTTGGTGAAAATGAAGATAAACTGATATTTATACACTTATGAGCTTCTGTATGAAAAGTACAGACGGTGAATCCGTTATCTTTTTAGAGTGCTAAGTTTTTAGAACAAAGGTGGTACCGCGGACTAGAGAGTTCGTCCTTTTTACAGGGCGAACTCTTTTTATTTTTAAGGAGGAAAGAAGAAAATGACTTTATTAGAAGAATTAAGATGGCGTGAGTTATTATATGATGTAACTGACCCTGAATTAGAAGAAAAATTAGAAAATGACCAATTAACTTTCTATGTTGGAGCTGATCCAACTGCAGGATCACTTCACGTTGGACATTTGATATCGTATTTGGTTTCAAAAAGATTACAGGATCGAGGACATCATCCAATTTTGGTGATTGGTGGAGGTACCGGTTTAATTGGTGATCCAAGTGGCCGAAGTACTGAACGTAGTTTATTGACCTTAAATGAGTCACTTGAGAATGCAGAGAAAATCACAAGGCAAGTAAAAAATATATTACCGGATGCTGAAGTGGTTAATAATTATGAATGGATATCGAAATATGATATTATTACGTTTTTGCGTGATATTGGAAAACATTTCAATATAAATTATATGATGAGTAAAGATAGTGTAAAATCACGATTGGATCAAGGAATTAGTTTCACTGAATTCTCTTATCAAATTATTCAATCCTTGGATTTTATGCATTTGTATAAAGAACATAATTGTACAGTCCAAATCGGTGGACAAGATCAGTGGGGAAATATTACTGCTGGGCTTGAGTTAATCCGTAAGGTACTTGGTCATGATAAAAAGGGTTATGGATTTACTTGGCCATTGTTAACCAAAGCTGATGGAACAAAATTTGGGAAAACTGCTGGTGGTGCAATTTGGCTTGATAAAGACTTAACGTCTGTTTATGAGTTTTATCAATATTGGATAAATACGAGTGATAGTGACGCTGTTCGTTATTTAAAGAAATTCACATTTTATAGTGTGGAAGAAACAAAAGAGATTATTGAGACATTCTTAAAAGAGCCTCATAAGCGTTTGGCGCAACATAAAATTGCTGAGACATTGACGACGCTTGTTCATTCAAAAGAAGCGTACGAGTCAGCTGTGCGCATTAGTGAAGCGTTATTTAGTGGAGATGTTGCGAGTTTATCTAAAGAAGAAATTGCGGAAGGATTTAAGGATGTACCTTCTTTTGAGTTCTCTAGTGAGATGAATTTGGTTGATGCTTTAATTCAAACGAAACTCGCTTCTAGTAAACGTGAAGCACGTGAGTTTATCAAGAATAATGCAGTAGCTATTAATGGTGAGAAGCAACAAGATGTAGATTTTATCATTAAAAAAGATGATGCAATTGAACAACTATATACAGTGTTAAGAAGAGGAAAAAAGAAATACGCGTTGATTAGACATCTATAAGAAAAGGACTTACAGTTTAAACTGTAAGTCCTTTTTTAGCATTCATTTGCGTGTGAATATCCAATGAGATATAGTTCTTTAATATGGTGATCAAGCAAACTGTAGTAAACAAGTTTGCCCTCTTTTCTAGTTTTAACAACATTTAAATCACGAAGCATTCTGAGTTGATGACTTGTTGCGGACTGGCTTGTTTTTAAATGGTCGCTAATTTCTTGGACACAAAATTCTCCTGTAATGAGTAGGGCAATGATACGAAGTCTTGTGTAATCACTAAATATCTTAAAAAGATCAACTGTTAGTTTGATGTCTTTTTGCTTTCGTTTTGCCATTTGTTATTTCCCCTTTCGATCGTAAATAATTCTAAGGCTATTCATAACTGCGATGAGGGTAATTCCTACGTCAGCAAATATTGCCATTAACATACTTGAAATACCGATTGCAGCAAGTAATAAGAATGAGAATTTTACACCTAGTGAAAGAACAATGTTTTGATATGCGATTCTCTTTGTTTTGCGTGCGATATGGAAGGCTTTTTCTAAGATACTTAATTCGTCATCCATAATAATGACATCTGCGACATCAATGGCGATTTCACTACCACTACCCATTGCGACACCAATATCAGCGTTTTTGAGAAGTGGAGCATCATTGATTCCATCTCCAACATACATTTTGAGTTTGTTTGATTTGATTTCATTAAAAGCAGTAATTTTTTCATCTGGGAGAAGATTACTTCTAAAATTAATTCCACCTAGTGAGGTAGCAACATCAGAAGCGATTGCGTCATTATCTCCTGTTAACATTGTGATAGAGTGTCGTTTGCTTAATCTTCTAATGACATTCAATGAAGAGTCTTTTAATTGGTCACGAATGATGACACGGCCAAGATATTCATTGTTTTTACTGACTAAGACATTTGAAGCTACAATGATTTTTTTATCCTTAATTTTGATTTTATGTTTGTTGAGTAGTTTTGAGTTACCTACAAGGATTGTTTCACCGTTAAGGGTAGCTTTTAACCCTAATCCCGCTATTTCTTCAACGTTTTCTACTTCATAATAGTCTCCATCATAATAATCGATGATTGATTTGGCAATAGGATGATTAGAAAAACGTTCTAAACTCGCTGCGATTTTTAGTACTTCTTTATTGGTATATTCATCGACCTGAAATGTTCCATGGGTTAACGTACCTGTTTTGTCAATCCCAATCGCGTCGACGTTGGTTAACATATGGAGGTAGGAACTACCTTTGACTAAAATTCCATTTTTTGCTGAAGCTCCAATTCCTGAGAAATAAGAAAGAGGAATTGAAATAACTAGTGCACAAGGACAACTGATGACTAAGAATGTTGCGGCACGGTAGATGTATTCTTGATAATTGTTTGGATCGAAGATGGTTGGGACTAAAAACATGAGTAGTGCCGCAACCGTTACAATCGGGGTGTAGACTTTTGCGAATTTCGTGATGAATGTTTCTGTTTTTGCTTTATGGTTAGTTGAGTTTTCGATTAAATCAATTATTTTCGCTAGCGTTGATTCTTTATATTCTTTTTTCGCTTTGATTTCAATGACATTCCCAGCGTTGATGTTTCCACTAAGCACATAATCTCCGACACTAACGTGAGAAAGTTTTGCTTCTCCAGTAAGTGCGCTTGTGTTTAATGAGGTAGAGCCTTTAATGATGTGGCCATCTACGGGAATTTTTTCTCCAGTTTTTACAACAACGATATCATTTTTTTTGATCGACATTGGATCTTTAATTACAACATTTCCATCTTCATATACATGAGCATATTCAATGCGCAAGTCAATTAAAGAAGACACCTCTTCTTTACTTTTGTGAACTGCTTTATGTTGTAAATACTCTCCCAATGTATAAAAGATGATGACAAGAATCGATTCAAAATATTTCATTAAAAACATTGCTGCTATGGTCGCAATAAACATCAATGTGTTTTCGTTGAAGAAGTCTTTTCTTCGAATACCGTTGAATGTTTTTTTGGCAATTTTAAATGATATAAAGAAATAACCAATCCAATAAAGAGGGATAAATCCCCAAGCTATTTCGTAGTAATCGAAAATGTAGGCAACAGCGTAGATTGCTAGTCCAATAAACACACTATAATAGGTTTCGATAGATTTTTTCGTTTCCATTACATGTCGTTTTTCGTAAGCGTATGTTTCTACACCATCTTCAATCGAATCAACGATTTGTTTGATTTTCGGTAATGCTTCTTTTTCATCATAATCATCTGTAACGTCAAGCAACATTACTTGATTAGGGAAGTTAAAGCTTGCAGATTCTATATGGTCAAGTTTTCCTAGTGCTTTTTCGATTTTTCCAGCACAAGAAGAACAAATTAGATTTTTCATGATAACTTTTTTAATCATTTCGTTCACCTTCTAAGATTGTCTTATTGATATAAGTAGTCAGTCTACATTGATATATTTTTAGGCTAGTTTTATTTAGGTTATAATATGAGTCAATGCTCATATGTCACTCAATTATAAAACGAATGATTGATTTTGTCAATTGATTATATAATGTTATGACATCTGTTTTTATGAACTATTCCAATTGAAAAATATTGGGAATAATGATATCATTGATTGAGGTGATTTTATGGATTTTTATGAATATGTATTAGCGCACAAAGAAGAGATAATTGAACACACAAAAGAGTTGCTTAGAATACCAAGTATCTTGGAAGAGTTTGATGAAAAGAATCAACATCCTTTTGGGGAAGAAATCAATGATGCACTAGAATATATGTTAAGTCTAGCTGAAAAAGATGGTTTTTTGACGAAAAATGTTGATTCTTATGCAGGTCATATTGAGTATGGCTCTGGGAAAGAGTTACTTGGAATACTTTGTCATTTGGATGTAGTTCCTACAGGAGATAATTGGACAAATCCACCATTTGAACCAACAATCATTGATGGTCGATTGTATGCACGTGGATCAATAGATGATAAAGGACCTACTATGGCTGCATATTTTGCATTGAAGTTTTTGAAGGACATGGGTGTCGTACCAAACAAGCTCATACGTATTATTTTAGGGACAGATGAAGAGACTGCTTGGCGTGGTATTGATTATTATTTTGCTCGTGAACAAATGCCGGATATCGGATTTGCGCCAGATGCCAACTTCCCACTGATTTATGGTGAAAAAGGATTATTATCGTTTGTAGTTGAAGGACAAATTGGTGATGATAAATTGATATCATTTCATGCGGGAGATCGAATGAATGTTGTACCAGACAGTGCATCTTGTGAGCTCGGTGTAGACTTATCTAAACAATTTAAAAATTATTTGACTAAGAATAATTATAAAGGGTCTATTGAAGATAATATCTATCGAATTGAAGGGAAAAGAGCACATGCAATGCAACCTGATAAAGGGATAAATGCTGCTAGTTTATTGATTGATTTTTTGAAAGATCATATCAATAATCACTACATTAATTTTATTAGTGATTACTTAACTTTTGATCATTTTGGAAAGAAATTTGGCATCGATTATCATGATGAAGAAATGAAAGATTTGACTCTTAATCCTGCTGTATTTGTTGTTGAAGAAGGATATTGTAAAATTGGTGTAAATGGACGTTATCCAAAAGGATGGGATAAAGAACGTGCACTTAAAATTATAGAAGAAAAAGCGAATCGATACAATTTCTCAATGAAAGTGACGACAGATAAAGAGGTCCATTATATTAATCCAGAAGATGAATTAGTACAAACATTACATCAATCATATGTGAAATTCACAGGAGATAAAACAACTCCTCTTTTAACAATTGGTGGGGGAACTTACGCGCGTGCATTGAAAAAGGCAGTAGCTTTTGGTCCAATGATGCCAGGACGTGAAGATGTTGTTCATCAATTAGATGAGTATATTATGATTGAGGACTTATTGAAGGCAACAGCGATTTACATGGATGCGATTTACGAGTTGACAAAGTAATCCGTTAAAAATAACGATTTGATGATTGTGTAAGCGTTCATATTATGATATAATACTATGAATAATTTGTATGCTTTAGGGGGGCAAAAAATGATTGGACATAGTGAACAATATTTTCACAATCTCGTTGAAAGTGTTGATATCTCTATCGCTGAACATCGCCTCATTTATAATGATGAAGGTCAAGCAATTGATTATGAATTCATCTATGTAAATGAAGCTTTTTGTCGTAGTGTACATATCGAAAAAGAATTGATTATTGGCCATACAGTGAAGGAGATTTTACCGCAAACAGAATCTAGTTGGATTGAACGTTATCAAAAGGTTGTTGAACAACAAAAGTCAGCACGATTTATCATGTATTCACAAGAACTAGATGCCTATTTTAATGTGCTTGCTTATCCTAGTGGCAAAGATCGATTTGTTACATCATTTTCAAATGCAGGATCAATTTCTCCTACAAAACAAATTGAGGAAATGAATGAACATAAACCAAGTGTTGCGATGATGGAATATAATCGTATATTACAACATATTGTTTCATTGAATAATGTTGAAGATTTGGTTGGTCAGGATATAAAAACATTTGAAGATTATCAACGCTTTGTCAAAGAAAATGCGCATCCTGAAGATTATCCAAAAATTGTTCAGTTGGATCGTGAAATAAAAGAATTGAAGGATACTAAAAAAGTAGGGTTAGTCCGTATATACCATGAGAAAAAACAACGATATGTTTGGATAGAATTCACTGTTTTTGTAAAGTCCTTTGTTGGTGGTACACCGGAAGTGATTGTTCTTATAGGGCAAAATAAAGATTATGAATTAGAACAAATTAAACAAAAAGACAACATGAGACGTTTATTTGATGAGACAAAAAAAGTCGCAAATATCGCTACTTTTCTTTATGATGTCAAAACGGATACTTTTGAAGCTTCAAATGAATTAGAACAATTTCTTGGAATCGATAATTTTGCTTCAATTGAAGATTTTAGAAAGATTGTTCATCACCGTGATCTCGAGCGATTTGATCAGGCAACCGATGATATTATTTCACACCCTGAAGGTCGTGTTAATCGTTATCGCATCACGAAGTATGGAGAAATACATCATATTGAAAGTTATCTTTATGGGCAACAAGATGAAGAAGGACAAACGCTAAAAGTTTTTGGTATTTTAATTGATCGAACACAAGAAGTTGTGCAAAGAAAAATCACAGAAAGCGCACGTAGTTCATTTGAACGTGTATTTAACCTATCTCCATCTGGTATGTTTGCAGTCGATCATGATTTTGGGATAACGTTAAAAAATGATAAATTTAAATTGTATTTAGAACAAGATAGATTGTTTGAAAAATTATCTGATTTAATAACGGATGATTACCCTAGATATAAAGCATTATTGTTGGATGGTCAAGCTATTGATAATGTGCAGATTGAAGTAAACTCTCAAAGAGGTATTAGGTATTATCATGTCAGTTTATCACCAATTGAGGGAACATTTAAAAACAAGTATTTGGGGACCTTAGTAGACATTACTGATACTGTTAGAAAAACAAAAGAAATAGAGTACTTATCAACACATGATATGTTGACAAAACTTCATAATCGTCATTCTTTTGATGAGATGATTTTATCGATTGACGATTACCATGAACATGGAGTGATTGTTTGTGATATAGACGGATTAAAATTAATGAATGATGCGTTTGGTCATTTGGATGGAGATAAATTACTTGTTCGTTTTTCAGAAAAATTAAATGATATCATAAATGATGGATTCATTGCTAGAATTGGTGGCGATGAGTTTGGAATTATTATGAAAGATACATCTTCTGATAAGTTAAGAAAGATTAGTGCTGAAATTGTTTCTGCAAACGAAGACATCACATTATATGATGTTGATTTTAGTGTCAGTATTGGTTACAGTATCGTTCATGAAGATCAAACGTTTTTTGATGCTTTTAGGGAAGCGGAAAATAGAATGTATCGGATGAAACTAAAACAACGGGGAAATAGAAAGAATAAAGCACTTAAATCGATTTTAGCGGCACTTGATGGACGTTCTGTTTATCATAAACCTCATCGTGAGCAAGTTGCGAAATATGCTCGTGCAATTATGATGTATGCTGGTTATAAGAGAAATCGAGACTTAGATGAAATAGAACAAGTAGGATTGTTACATGATGTCGGTAAAATTGTCATTAGTGAGAAAGTTTTGCAAAAACCAGATCTATTAACGATTAGTGAAGAAAAAATGGTACAATATCATTCTGAAAGTGGTTATAAAATCATTTCGAATATTATTGATAATGATATGATTGGATTGAGTGTTTTATATCATCATGAAAATTTTGATGGTACTGGCTATCCACATGGTATCAAGGGAGAACAAATCCCTTTATATTCTCGTGTTATTAGGATTGCAGATAGTTTTGATATTATGGTTAGAGAAGATGGGTATAAAAAAGCTAAAACACCAAAAGAGGCTGCTGAAGAACTGATTTCTTTGAAGAAATCATGGTATGATCCAGATTTGGTGGATGCATTTATTGAATATTTAAAAAAAGAAGGAACAATATGAGATTACGGAAAATAAAAGGTGCAAAAGAAGAAATAAAAGCACATCAAGACTATATTCAAGATATAAAAGATGTTCGAAGAGAAAGCGATGCAACACATGTTGTATTGCCCAAAAGATTTGATTCGAAAAAACCACTCCATATTGAAATTGGCATGGGAAAAGGACAATTTATCCATACATTGGCAAAAAAGCATCCTGAAATCAACTATATCGGGATTGAACGATTTGATAGTGTGATTTATCGTGCATTAGAAAAAATGATTGCTGAGCCACTTGAAAATTTGTTTTTATTGAGAATGGATGCGACTTATATCAATGCAATTTTTGATGATATAAAAGTTGATCGTATTTATCTAAATTTTTCTGATCCATGGCCAAAAGTGAGACATGAAAAACGCAGATTAACACATCCAAATTTTTTAGTGCAATATGAAGCTTTATTGCAAAAAGGTGGTACACTAGAATTGAAAACTGATAACGAATTACTCTTTTCTTATTCCAAGGAACAGATTGAAAATTATCCAATGAATGTGATCTTTGAATCAAAGGATTTACATCAAGAAGAAATGGAAAATGTGATGACAGAGTTTGAAGAAAAGTTTGCAAAAGAAGGAAAACATATTTACAAAATTACCGCAAAATTCAAGGAGGACAACCATGGATAAACTATACCGTGAATTAGTAGATTTACCAGGAGCACCAAGTTTCGAAAAGCCAGTAAAAGAGTATATGAGAAAGAATCTAGCACCATACGTAGATGAAATCATTGAAGATAAACTGGGAAGTATTTATGGAATCATCAACAAAGGATATGACGGGCCAAAAGTAATGCTTGCAGGTCATATGGATGAAGTTGGTGCGATTGTGATTGGAATTAAGAAAAATGGTTTGATTAAAATGTCAAATTTGGGTGGTGTCAATGGTGATGTTTTCTTATCACAACACATGGACATCATCACAGACGATTTAGAAAAAATTCCAGGTGTAACTGCATCTGTTCCACCTCATTTGTCTCGAGAAAGTGGGAGTTCAACTAAAAAATTGGTGTTTACTGATTTGTTGCTCGATATTGGTGCTGATAGTGATGAACATGCAAAAGAGCTTGGTGTCAAAGTAGGACAACAAATCATCATCCACAACAACTTTACTGTATCAAAAGATGGAAAGAAATATTTTAGTAAAGCATGGGATGATCGTTTTGGTTGTGGAATCAGTTTAGAAGTAGCTAAAGAAATCAAAAAAGAAGAACTTGAATGTGAGTTATATGTTGGTGCGAACGTTCAAGAAGAAGTTGGATTAAGAGGAGCAGAGACTGCTGGTAATATGGTGTCTCCAGATGTTTTTTTAGCAGTCGATACATCACCTTGTGCGGATGTCTTTGACGGAGACGATATTTCTGGTAAAATCGGTGGTGGATTCTTACTTCGTTTTTATGATCCGCGTGCAATTATGCATCAAGGAATGAAAAAGTTTATCATCGAAGAAGCTGAAAAACATAATGTCAAATTTCAATATTATAAATCAATGGGAGGAACAGATGCTGCGCGTGTGCAACTTGCAAACGACGGTGTACTAGTTGCGACGATTGGAATGCCTGCTAGATATATTCATTCTACTACTTCAATGATTAGTGAAGATGATTACTTAGAAGTGAAAAAAATGGTGATGATTGTAATCAAAGCCTTGAACAAAGCGAAAGTAGAAGAAATTAGAGCAAACGTGTAACGTATTACACAAATATATTCAATTTATGGGACCTTAAACGGCCTAAAAAGGAGAAAAAAGAAATGAGAAACGAACGTGTCAGAGAAATGACAACTGCTGGTATTTTCAGCGCAATTATTTTATTTATGGCATTAGTGCCAGCCCCTTGGGGATTAACTTGGGGATTTTTCAGACTTAGTCCAGGAGTGGAAGTAACCATTATTCATATCCCTGTGATTATTGGTGGTATTTTTGGAGGAAAAAGAGTTTCTATTATTTTAGGACTCATGTTTGGTTTGGGTAGCTTGATTGCTGCGCTTATATATGGTGGCGTTTTCGCACCATTCTTCTATAATCCACTTGTCAGTGTATTACCAAGAGTATTATTTGGATATTTTATCTATTTATTTTATGAATATGTATCAAAAACAATCAAAAATAGATATTTATCTATGGGACTTGCATTTGGTTTATCAACATTTGCACATTCAATCATGGTCCTTGTGATGCTTTATCTATTTAGTTTTAGTAGTGATACTTACGCAAGTATTTTCGTTGATGCTAATATATTCGAATTTATTTTGGCAATTCTTGGATTCAATGCAGTACTAGAAATAGCGATGGCCATTGTAGTAGGTGTCCCAATTGGATTACGTATCAAAGAATTTAGAGAATTAGATAAGACAGCTTAGAATGATTTAGGGGTGAAGATATGATCAACTTAATTGATATTGGAAATTCTAATATTGTGATTGCGACTTACAATGGCGGACTTAAGAATACTTATCGTTATACAACAGATAAAACAAAATCAGTCGATGAATATTATGCTATCTTAAAAGATGTACTGGATGATTCAAAAGCGATGATTATCTCTAGTGTCGTACCAGAACTAAATATTATTTTTAAGAATCTTGCGATTAAATATTTGTCTTATGAACCAATGTTTATCGGACCTGGATTAAAAACAGGCGTCAAAATCGTTGTCGATAATCCAAAAGAAGTCGGTGCAGATTTGGTTGCTTCAGCAGCTGCGGCGATTGAACATTATGGTGAAGATGCGATTGTGATTGATATGGGGACAGCGACAACAATTACTTTGATTGAGAAGAAAGTAATCAAAGGGGTTGCCATCACTGCAGGCCTAGTCACACAACGTGATTGTTTGATAGGTGGAACAAGCCAACTAACACAATTCGAGTTTAAAAAGCCTACTGGTGTGATTGCGACGAATACAGTCGATTGTTTAAATGCTGGATTGCTTTATGGACATGCGAAGATGTTGGAAGGAATGGTCGATGTCATTAAGAAAAATCATCATAAAGAGCTTCCTGTATTGTTAACTGGAGGCGCATCAAGATTTATCAATGATTTGGTTGATCAATCGTTCATTTATGATGAATATCTCATATTAAAAGGACTAATTACAATTTATCATAAGAATGTCAATAAGAAGTAAAGAACCAAACATTGTGCAAAACGTCAATATTCACATAAGTTATGTGATTATCAATTGACAAACAATGGTATAATGAATATAATATGAAATAGTAAACCCTATAAGGAGTGGAACAATGATTTTTGATAGAGTGAAAGAAATTATTGCAGAAGAATTAGGAATCGAAGAAGAAGAAATTAAGATTGATTCTGACTTATCAGAAGATTTAGGGGCAGATTCACTTGATGCCATTGAATTGATAATGGCAATCGAAGAAGAATTTGATATTGAAATCGCTGATAGTGAAGCAACAAAAATCAAGGCAGTTTCAGATATCGTAAATTACTTAGAAGAAGCACAAAAATAAGTCTTTTTCCAACAACTGATGTATAAAAGAACGTGGATAATCTATGTTCTTTTTGTTTCAATAGGATTTTATTTGGTGAACTAGTGCGATTTTTTGTGAATATATGATACAATAATATAGAGAAAATGGGGTGCTCAATGATGAAAAAAATGATCTTAATTGATGGTTCAAACTTGATGTTTAGAGCCTATTATGCAACAGCATATAGTGGGAATATGATGCAAAATTCTAAGGGTCAGTATACCAATGCTGTCTTTTCCTTTGTCAATATGATGAATGCAATATTAGAAGAAGATTTTAGTCATATCTTGGTCGCGTTTGATAAAGGTAAAAAAACGTTTCGCCATGAAGATTATGAAGAATATAAAGGTGGTCGTCCACCGATGCCTGAAGAGTTTCGTAGTCAACTTGACTTGATCAAACAAAGTTTGGATGTTCAAGGCGTTAAGCAACGTGAAATAGAATTGATTGAAGCAGATGATATCATTGGAACGTATGCAAAAACGTATTATGACGAATTTGATCAAATTGACATCATCAGTAATGACAATGATTTATTACAACTAGTGAATGACAAAGTCTCAATGCGTACATCAAAACTTGGAAAAAAAGAAGCGCAGGTATATACGCCTAAAGGGATAGAAGAAAAATATGGATTGAGTGCTTCACAAATCACAGATCTAAAAGGTTTAATGGGAGACTCTTCTGATAACTTAAAAGGAGTTCCTGGAGTTGGTGAGAAAACAGCCATCAAATTGTTAAAAGAGTATGGGACAATTGAAAACTTACTTGATCACACAGATGATTTAAAAGGTAAATTGAAAGAAAAAATGATTGAACATAAAGATGATGCATTATTGTGTAAAAAGATCGCAACGATTAAAACAGATGTCGGCTTAAAACATGATTTGAATGATGTTGAATACCAAGGTGTAAAAGAAGAAGAAATGATTGAGTTTTTTAATAACTTAGAACTGCATTCATTGATTAAAAAATACAATCGTAAAAATGGGAAAGAAAAAGAAGAATGGTCTTATAAAATCTTAAGAGATGTCTATGAGTTAGATCAATTGACAACAAAAGATTGTTATCTAACTTTAGAAATTTTTGGAGAAAATTATCACCAAGCAGAAGTCTTAGGACTAGGGTTGGTTCAAGATAAAAAAGGATACTTTATTCCATTAAATTTATTAGAAGAATCACTAAATTTTCAAATGTATTTGGCTGATAAAAAATATAAAAAATATGTGTTCGATGCAAAGATGATGCATGTTGTTTTAAGTAATTATGGATACGAAATTGCAGGGATTGAATTTGATTTATTACTAGCGGCTTATGTACTCAATCCAAACAATACCAAAGATGATTTTCGTGTGATTGTATCTAACTTTGATTATGATGATGTACATTATCAAGAAGAAGTTTATGGTAAAGGTAGTAAATATCATATACCTGAGGAAAAGGATTATGCACATTATGCGGTACAAAAAGCATATGCAATCTATAAATTAGAAAAACAATTGCTTGACGAACTGAAAAAGAATGAACAATACCATATTTATTATGATATTGAACGACCGTTAGCCATCGTCTTGGCAAAGATGGAAAAAGAAGGAATTTGTATTGATAAGAACCGTTTAGATGAGTTAGATGAAGAAATCCAAAAAAGAATTGATGGTATCACAAGTGAAATCCATGAGTTGGCGGGGGAAGAATTTAATATTTCTAGTCCAAAACAACTAGGTGAAATTTTGTTTGAAAAACTAGGATTGAAAGCATCTAAAAAAACAAAAACAGGATATTCTACGAATATTGATGTTTTGAATAAATTGGTGGAAGAACATCCGATTATTGAAAAAATCATCGATTATAGAATGCTTACCAAACTACATTCTACTTATGTAATTGGTTTGAAAAATGCAATTTTTGAAGATGGAAAAATTCACACCATCTATCGACAAGCTTTTACCTCAACAGGACGACTTTCTAGTATCGAACCCAATTTACAAAATATTCCTATTCGTTATAAAGAGGGTAGAGAGATTCGAAAAGTCTTTATTCCAAGTGAAGGAAATCAATTGATTGCGAGTGATTACTCACAAATTGAATTACGTGTACTTGCGCATATGGCAAAGGAAGAAACATTGATACAAGCTTTTAAAGAAGATCAAGATATTCATAAAGAAACAGCGAAAAAGTTACTTGAAAAAGAGGAAATATCTGATGTGGAACGAAGACAAGCAAAAGCAGTAAACTTTGGAATTGTATACGGACAAAGTGCTTATGGTCTTAGTGAAGGTGTCAATATTTCAAGAAAAGAAGCAGAAAAATTTATTAAAAAGTACAATGAAACATTTTCAGGAATCAAAGCCTTTATGGATTCCATCGTTGAAGAAGGAAAAGAAAAAGGGTATGTGACCACGATTATGAATCGACGACGTTATATTCCTGAACTAAATAGTTCAATTTATATGCAGCGTGAACAAGGAAAAAGAAATGCACAAAATGCACCAATTCAAGGAAGTGCAGCAGATATCATTAAACTCGCAATGATTAAACTTGATGAGGCATTAGAAAAAGAGCAAATGAAATCAAAAATGTTGTTACAAATCCATGATGAGCTTGTCTTTGATGTATTACCAAATGAAGAAGAAAAGCTCAAAGAAATGATCAAAGATATCATGGAAAATTGTATAGAACTTGACGTGCCTTTAAAAGTTGATACCGCATCAGGAAATAATCTATACGAGACAAAGGAGGGATAATATGAAAGCAAAAGCAATTATGTATCGTAGTTTTTTTGTCAATTTAGTTTTAATAGGCGTAAAATTGCTGAGTGGTTTTATTTTTTCAAGCGTGGCATTGATTGCCGATGCAGTACACTCAACAAGTGACTTATTAACCGATGTGTTTGTCATATTTGGTGTTCAACATAGTTTGAAACCAGCAGATGATGATCATCCTTTTGGGCATGGTAAATTTGAATATGTCTTATCATTTATCATGGGATTATTTATCATCTCTATTGCCTATAATTTAGCGAAATTCGTGATTTCATCATTTAATGAAGTAAGTGAAATTCCCAATGCATTAAGTTTGATTGTCGTTGTGTTTGTCGTAATCGTGAAGACATTTTTGGTGCGTTATATGATCAAAGAAGGCAAAAACATTCAAAATGATGTCGTACTTGCTTCAGGAAAAGAATCGATGACAGATGTACTGAGTAGTGCTGTTGTATTTGTGGGGATAGCATCAGTACTTATTGGTGATTATTTTGAATTAGATTTCCTTAAAAAAGGAGACAAAATAGCTTCAATCTTTATTGCATTGTTCATCGCAAAAGTTGGAATTGAAGTATTGATAGACTCGATAAAATCACTGCAAGGAAAAGCTGTATCAAAAGAAATTAGCAATCGATATTTATCCATTGCTGAAAAAATAACTGGTGTAGAAAAAGTTGATAAATTGTATATGATTCATTATGGTCCTTATTATCAAGCGGCTATTGACATTAGAGTTGATGGAAACATTACTGTAGAAGAAGGACATGAAATCGCAACAAGAGTGAGTGAAACATTGTATCAAGATGAAAAAATATGTCATGTAATTGTGCATGTTAATCCGGAGGTTGAAGATGATGAACGTCATGCAAAAAAGAAATAGTATTAGAAAATATACCAACCAAGCAGTTGAGGAAGAAAAAGTAAAAGAGTTGTTAAAAAGTGCGATGCAATCTCCAAGTGCAAAAAACCAACAGCCTTGGGAGTTTATTGTTTGTAATGATCAAAAATTATTGAAAAGAATGAGTGAAGCAAGTAAAGGTTCTTGGCCTTTAAGTGAGGCACCACTTGCGATTGTTACGGTTATGAAACCAACTGATTATTCTCCTCATTACGCTGTACAAGATATGAGCGCAGCTACACAAAATATTCTTTTAGAAGCAACCAATTTAGGATTGGGTGCAGTATGGATTGGATGTTATCCTCTTGAAGAGAGAACATCACTCATCAAAAGTGTTTTACAAATCCCAGAACCTTATGAACCGTTTTCGGTTATCGCGATTGGATATCCAGGTGAGAAACGAGAGATTCAAGTTCGTTTTGATGAACATCGTATCCACTACAATAAATGGTCTAAATAAATGCCTGAATTACCAGAAGTAGAAACTGTTAGACAAATTTTAAGGAAAAATATTTTAGGGTATAAAATTCGTGATGTAGATGTTTTTTATGAGAAGATGATTCACGGGGTTAATGCACAGTTATTCATAGAAAATTTAAAAGGTCAAACGCTAAATGAGATTCAAAGATATGGAAAATATCTTGTCTTCATTTTTGATGATATTGCGATGATTTCACATCTTCGGATGGAAGGAAGGTATTATTTAAAGGATCTTGATTTTCCTAGAGAAAAACATGAACATATTATTTTTTATTTTACAAATGATCAGACACTTCGTTATCAAGATACTCGTAAGTTTGGTACGATGGAACTTGTGCTTATTGATCAAGTGAAGAACAACCCTGGAATCGCGAAATTAGGGCCAGAGCCAATACAGAGTGACATTGATGTTGATCAAGTGTATAAAAAAATAAAGCATCGAAAACAAGCAATTAAAACCGTGTTGCTAGATCAAACTGTGATGGCAGGGTTGGGGAATATATATGTTGATGAGACGCTCTTTATGAGTCGAATTCATCCAGAAAAACAATCGAATATGTTGCGTAAAAAAGATGTGAAAAAGATTGTGATAAGTAGTAAAAAAGTATTAGAAAAAGCAATTGATTTAGGTGGCTCATCAATTCGTACTTATACTTCGAGTTTAGGGGTTACTGGACGTTTTCAAAATGAGTTATATGTTCATACAAGAGAAGGCGAACCATGTAAAATATGTGAAACAACGATTGTAAAAACCAAAGTTGGTGGGAGAGGAACATACTATTGTCCAACTTGCCAAACATTCAAACTTCTCTAAACAAAACATCATTTATATGATATAATATTTGACACAAACAAAAGGAGTGATTTGATGACAAAAGTAATAGGATTAACTGGCGGAATAGCGTCTGGTAAGTCAACTGTTGCGAATTTGATTAGAAATTTAAAATTGCCACTAATTGATAGTGATCAAGTTGCGAGAGATGTTATGTTAAAACCAGAAGTCATCAAAGAATTAAGAGATACATTTGGCAATGATATTTTTGATGATGAAGATAAATTGAGCCGTAAAACATTGGCTCGCATCATATATGCTGATGAAGACAAAAGAAACAGATTAAATGATATTGTGCATCCTCTTGTAAGAAAAGAGATTGAAAGACAACTAAGTAATGAGTATCAAGAATGCAAACTAGTATTTGTCGATGTTCCTTTACTTTATGAGAGTGGCTTTGATCAAATAATGGACGCTGTGATTGTTGTATATGTACCAAAAGATGTTCAGTTGTCACGATTGATTAAACGCGATCATATAGAGGAAGCATACGCGCATCAAAAAATCAAAGCACAAGAGGATTTAGAAAAGAAAGTAAAAAAAGCTGATTATGTAATTGATAATAGTGGGTCTGTTGATTATACCAATCGACAACTCCATCAAGTATTAGAAGAAATTGAGGTGTAAATATGGGTGTATTAGATATTTTTAAAACAACCGCAGAAACAAGTGAACATGCTTTGAATCCGTCTTTAAAAAGTCGATACTATAAAGCAAATTATAAAGCTGTAAAAGAAGCTTGTTTGGCGTACGCTAAAGAGCGAAAACTGCATGTGGAAAATGTCGATGATGAACATCGCGAACTGTTTATTAAGACACGAAAATTCCATCTCATTATCACCATTTTACAACTCAAACCAACAAAAACTTCTGTTGATATTAAAGTGCAAATTTATTCTTTTATTGGTCTTAATAAACCATTTAGAGAGATAGACAAATTGTATCGTTATTTGGATATACATTTGACCAAAGTGATGCAATGACATTTGAACGTTATACAGAATTTCAACTGATTACTTATCATTCAATCGATCAAGATGAACACCATGTGTTCACCTTGCTTTATCAACCAATTATTGGTTGTAATGCATATAGTCTTTATTTGACTCTTGTCGCACTTCAAGAGAGAAATAAGAAAAAAGAAGAAAAATATATTCATCGGGACTTATTTGATTTGTTGAAACTATCACCAGTTGATTTTTTAGAAGCAAGAAAAAAACTTGAAGCATTAGGGTTACTGATTGTATATCAAAATGAAGACTTGTATTTGTATGAATTAATTGCTCCTTTGTCCGCAGAAGCATTCATCAAAGACGGATCTCTTGGAGCGTTTTTATTCAATGAAGTTGGCGAAGTACAATTTCATTTTTTAATCAATTTGTTTCGTATGCATGATGTTGCAAAAAGCGGGTTTAAAAACATTACTAGTTCATTTGATGAAGTTTTTAAATCTATTCCTGCACAAGTCACTGTGACAAAACAACTGCAACAAAATAAATCCTCACATATGGAATTAAAAAATAATCATTTTGATTTTGAATTATTTTTAGGCGGTCTATCAAAAAACTTTGTGGATAAACGCAAAATTACGAACAAGATAAAAGAAAAGATTGCTCGCCTTTCTTATGTCTATCAACTCGATGAATTTACGATGCAAAAAGTGTTTATGGATAGTGTTGATCAATCTCGTAATATTGATATTGAGAAACTGCAAAAAAATGCTGAGTATTGGTTCCGTTTTGAACATAAAGATCATGAAGAAGAATCAACTTCAGTTAGTGGAAATAAAGAGATATTAGAACTTTGTAAAAAGGAAAACCCTCTTCATTTACTCGGTGCGATATTTGATAGTAATGTCGCAACGACAGAACTACGTACGATTGAAACGTTGTTGTCAAATTTCAATTTTCCGAGTGAAGTCATCAACTTTTTGCTTGTGTATGGAATTGGACAAGCTGATGGGTCATTTCCTTCCTACAACTATTTTGAAAAAATAGCCGTGGAATGGCAAAGAGGAAAAGTGTCGACATTTGAAGAAGCACTTGAATTTGTCAAACAAAGAAAGACAAGTCAAAATAAAAAGCAAACAAAACAATACAAAAAAGAAAAAAATGTACTGCCAAAGGATATTGAATCTGATTGGCTTGAAGACTATATTGATAAGTTGTAGGTGAGAAGATGGAGAAAATGAGATTTTCGTATCAAAAGATTGATAAAGAGGCGCTTGTTGATGAGTTGTTAAAAGATCCTTTACTGAAACGTTTTTTTCTTGATCATGATTTAGATGCTCAAACAGTTGAAGAAAACTTAATTTCTTTTCTTCGATATCGTGATGAAAAACATATTTGTGAAGAGTGTACTGGACTTGATAAATGTAAGCTAGATACCGTTGGTATGACTCCTGAGTTGAAATTTATCAATGGTGACATAAGGTTATATTATAATGATTGTCATTTTATGGAACATCAAAAAAGTTTGTCAAGAAAAGACGATTTAATTGATGCGTTATATATGCCAAAAGCGATTAAGGATGCGACACTTGAAGATTACCGAACAAATTCATCAAATCGTATGGATATCTATCGTGAAATGATGAAATTCATCAATGAATTTTCACGTGGTGAAGATGTCAAAGGAATGTACCTTTTTGGAGAATATCAACAAGGAAAAACATATTCTCTTGGAGCTCTTGCCAATGAATTGATTAAAAAGGGATACCATGTAATGATTGCCTATTATCCTGATTTGGTCCGTGAGTTTAAATCATCTATCCGTGATAACTCATTGTCAGGTATAGTTAGTAAATTAAAAACTGCGGATGTTTTGATGCTTGATGATATTGGTGGAGAAGCACATAGCGCTTGGGTGAGAGATGAAATTTTAGGACCAATCTTACAACATCGTTTATTAGACCATAAACCGACTTTCTTCACATCAAATGTAGCGCGTAAAGAACTAGGTGCTTACATGGTGGATAATGATCAAAAAGCAGAAAAAATGAAGGCATTCCGTATTATTGCACGAATCATTTCGTTGACCGAAGAGTTCAAAATGTAATATCTTTTGACATATTGCTTTTTTCTTGTATAATATAAAAGTGAAATACGATGAAGTGGACATGATTTATTTTGGTTTATGTTAAAGCGACGTAGGATGGTGAAAGCTACGCATCAAACAATATAAATTACTCCCACGAAGTAGACCTCGAAAGAGATGTCCGTTACTCGCGTTAAGAGTTTGAGCGCTAGTGAAAGCTAGAATTAAGGTGGTACCGCGATATTTCGTCCTTCTATTTATTTAGAGGGACTTTTTTTATTTTTGGAGGTGAAAACATGTTAGAAGACAACATGACAGTCAAAGAACTACAAACATATATTAAAACGATTGATCATAAACCAGAGTTGAAAATGCAAGTGATGTTAAAACTGGTGGAAGAGGTTGGTGAACTTTCTGTTGAGATTCGAAGAGAATTGACGGAGGGTTTAACAGAAAAATTGAAACAAAACATTAAGTATGAGTTGTATGATATTTTGCATTTTGTGAATCATATAGCGAATATTTATGATATTGACTTGGTTAATGCGATTCAAGAAAAAGATGAAATTAATAAAATCAAATATGATAGAAAAGAGGAAAAACAATGATTAAGATTACGTTTCCAGATGGAACTTCTAAAGAGTATGAGCGCGGTATTTCAATTGAACAAATTGCAGGGGACATATCTTCTAGTTTGAAAAAACAAAGTGTTGCTGGATATGTCAATGGTGATCTTTATGATTTGAATCGTCCAATTGAAGAAGATGCTAGTGTTGAAATTATTACTAGAAAAGATCAAAAAGCTTTTGAAGTATTGAATCATAGTGCAGCACATCTAATGGCACAAGCAGTAAAAAGATTATATCCTGATGCAAAATTCGGGGTTGGTCCAGCAATTCGTGAAGGATTCTATTATGACATTGATACAAAAGAACCTATTCGTGAAGAAGATTTGTTAAAAATCGAAAATATGATGCGTCGTATAGTAAAAGAGCAACAATCAATGGAGCGAAAGGAATTATCAAGAGAAGAAGCACTTGCGTTCTTTAATGATGATCCATATAAAACAGAATTGATTACAGATTTACCAGAAGATGAAATCATTACAGTGTATAGTCAAAATGAATTTACAGATCTTTGTCGTGGTGGACATATTGGGAACACAAAAAACATTAAGTTCTTTAAACTGTTAAGTATCGCTGGAGCTTATTGGCGAGGAGATTCTTCACGAAATCAACTTCAACGTATTTATGGTACAGCATGGTTTACTCAAGAAGATTTAGAGAAACATCTTGAAATACTGGCTGAACGTAAAGAGCGTGATCACCGTAAACTCGGTAAAGAATTAAGAATATTTGAGTTATCAAATGATGCCGGGCAAGGACTTGCTTTATGGTTGCCTAACGGATATACAGTGAGAAAGATTTTGGAAGATTATGTGTATAAATTAGAGAAAAAAGCTGGGTATTTACATGTATCAACACCAGTACTTGGAACAAAAAGATTGTATGAGATTAGTGGCCACTGGGATCACTATCGTGAAAACATGTTTCCAGTGATGGAGCGAGATGGTGAAACATTTGTGTTGCGCCCGATGAGTTGTCCTCATCATATGATCGTGTATAAATCGGATTTACGTAGTTATCGTGATTTACCAATTCGTTATGCAGAAATCGTTACACAACATCGTTATGAAGCAAGTGGTGCGTTGAGTGGATTAGAACGTGTACGTGCTATGACATTAACAGATGCTCATTTATTTGTCAGAAAAGATCAAATTAAAAAAGAAGTACTGGATGCTTACAATTTGATTTTACAAGCAATTGATGATCTAGGATTAGAAATTGAGTATGTCGAACTTGCATTACGTGATAAAGCCAAAGGTAAATTCCACGATAATGATGAACTTTGGGATTTGGCTGAGAAATTAATGAAAGAATTGCTTGATGAAGAAGGTATCGAATACACTGCGATGACTGGTGAAGCTGCTTTTTATGGACCAAAAATCGATATTCAAGTACGTACTGCAATGGGGCACGTTATTACCATGTCTACCGTACAATTAGACTTCTTATTACCAGAGCGCTTTGACTTAACTTATATCGGACAAGATGGAGAAAAACATCGTCCAGTCGTTATTCATAGAGGGTTAATTTCTACTTGGGAACGCTTAATGAGTATTTTACTAGAACAATACAAAGGAGCATTCCCAACTTGGTTGGCACCAACACAAATACGTGTCATCCCTGTTTCGCTTGATAATCATGATAAGTATGCGAAAAAAATCAATGATTTGTTCATTGATTATGACCTTCGTAGTGAACTTGATATGAGAGAAGAAAAACTTGGATATAAAATTCGTGCAGCTCAAACAGAAAAAATTCCATATCAAATCGTCGTTGGTGATGATGAGGTAAATAATGAAACAGTGACTTACCGTAAATATGGTGAAAAAGAGCAAGTTACAGTACCAACAAAGGAATTCATCCATATGATACAAGAAGAAATCATCAATAAATCTAAATAAGACAACTTCGGTTGTCTTTTTTTCTTGAAGAAAGTACCTCCCCTATATATAATAAAGGAGAGGTGAGGTCTGTGAAAAAACTCAAACAAAAACTTTTACAAGCTCGTTCGTATGTCAGCATCAAAACCTATAAACGTCCAAAAATATTTGTGATTTTATTAATGGTCTTAATCAACATCATTATTTTAGTCATCGCCGCATTGATTGCACTTTCAATTGATGATTCTTTTACATCATTTATTGATGCATTTGCGAATGGGACTGTCAAATGGATGCTTACACCAAACGCAATTCTAACGATTGAAAATCCAAATACCTTGTTTTTAGCAGTGATTGTATTGGTCATTGGGATTGTTTTGTTCTCAGGTGTGATTATTGCGCTCACAACCAATACTATTAAAGAATATTTTGAGAAGAAAGATGCAGGATCTGGACAAATCTATTTGGAAAACCATGTATTGATTTTAAACTGGAATAATAAAGTACCAGAACTTGTAAGTGATCTTTTGTTTATCGATGATAAAAATGTGACATTGATGATTTTAGCAGATGTTGATAAAACCACCGCAGAAAAACAAATCATGAATGTTATTCGTAAGAATACGAAGAAAAAAGACAAAATCACCAACATTAATGTCCTTGTCAAAAAGGGCGATCCTTTGATCAAATCAGATTTACATGATGTATCTATTGAACAAGCAAAGGCTGTACTGATCATGAACAAGGATGATCATGAAGATATTGGAATGGATTTATCAAAAAGTGATTTGAATGTCATTAAAGTTATTCTGAGTTTAGGACAAGCGAGTTTAAGAAATGATGTAACCATTGTCTCTGAAATTAAAAAAATTGAAACAAAACAAAAAATACTAACGTTATCTAATATCGTTCCTGCTTTAAATGATTATGAGATTATTCCGATCTGTTTTGATCGTCGTTTAGGACAAATCATTGTGCAAACTATTCTTCAAAAAGAAATGGAGGAAGTCTACTTAACACTCTTTAGTTTTGAAGGCGCAGAAGCCTACAATATCGGTGATGTATCCTTTGATGATGTGCTACTCAAATATTCTCATAATGTACCTCTTGCTAGGATAGACAATAAAACATTTGTCTTGTCAGGTAGTGAAAGAGAAGCAAAACTGAAAGAAGCGCAACACATCTTAGAACCGATTATATTGAAGACGAAAGAATATCAATCAAAAGAAAATTTGAGTGTATATATTATTGGTAAAAACAACAAACTTCAGTTTATATTAGAATCATTTAAGGCTTACGAAGAACTCAATGATAACATCTATGAAACAAAATGGATTGAACCTAGTGAAATACCTGATATGGTGAAATCATTGAATGAACATAACCATAAAGCCTTTATTCTATTGTTGAGTGATGAAGCACAACAACTAGATGCATTAGACGCGAATGTCATTGATTCATTAATTTATTTAGAAGAACATTTGCGTCATGAAAACATCAACATAGTTGTTGAGTTGCTTGATCCAAAAAACGACCCACTAGTACAAGGATTTAATATTGAAAATACGATTATCAGTAATAAGATTATTTCTCTATTATTAAGCAAACTTGCTCTCTATCCAAAAACCGCTATCTTCTATGAAAATTTACTCACGATAGAAAAGAATGGCGATGGTGTTGATGATCAAGCAGTCTTTATTTATGAAGCAAAAGATATTTTGGATACATCGTTCCCTATTTCATTTGCGCATTCTCACCAAATGTTGCGATCAATATATGAGTCATTCGATAAAAAATATACCCTAATAGGGTATATCAAAGATGATGTGATGCATATTTTTGAAGGTAGTTTATCGACACAAGAAAAGATTGAAATACAAGCGAATGACCAATTGATATTGATTGTGTTATAGGAGGACTTATGAAAGAAATTATTCATTTTTATAAGGTCGATGATTTAACAAAGGCACAAGATTTTTATCAAAAATTCTTGGGTTGGACTTTAGATAAAAATCAAGGACTTTGTCATATATATGATGTGAATGGTTTAGGAAAGATTGGATTTTGTACTCACCATCCATCCCAAAAGAATAACCACACATGTATTACCTTTGTATATGATAGTATCAAAGAAGTAGATGCGATGTATGAGTTATTAAAAGACGTCGTGGAATGTGAACAACCACATCATAATGAACAGTTTCAGATTTATCAGTTCTTTGCGAAAGATCCAAATAATTTAACATTAGAATTTCAAGTATTTGAGTGAAAAAAGCATGAATCCGAGTTAGGATTCATGCTTTTTTATTTTCTCTTAATTCAATCACGAAAGATTCTTCTGGATCAATATAAATCGTTTTTTGGTTAGAGTAAATAACATTGCTATTCATTTTACCTTTGATTTTTTTGATGTATCTCGCTTCACAATAATCTACTGGTACACTACTTGAATCTCTTAAAGAAGAGAAGTAGCTTGCGAGCATTGCGGCTGTTCTAATGGTTGTTTCACTAAGAGGAAATGATTGTCTGACCAAAACATGACTACCTGGTGCGTTTTGAACGTGGAACCATACCTCGTTGTATTTAGCTAGTTTGTTGGTGATATAATCATTTTGTAAATTATTTTTACCAACCAAGATTTCAATTCCATCATCATCAATAAATTTTTCAAAATTTGGTTTTGATTTCATCTGTTTCTTTTGTTTTGAAGATTTCATATATTTATAGTGAATCAATTCTTCTTTGATTTCTTCAACATCTTTGGCGGTTGCGTGTTTGATTTGATGTTGTAAGTTTTCAAAGTAAGCTCGTTCTTTTTTGGCAAGTTTGATTTGTCTTTCTAAATGAGGAATGCTTGCTTTTCTTTTTTTGTATTGTTTAAAATAGCGCTCACTATTTTGGATAGGTGTTTTGGTTTCATCTAAAGGGATAGTAATTTCTTCATCATCATAGTAGTCATGGCAACTAAGTGTTTTATCTCCTTTTTTCATCTTGTGAAGATTGGCAATAATGAGTTCTCCCTTTTTACGAAAACTAGATAAATCATTAGTTTTGTTTAAGTCGTTTGATAATTTATCAATCTTATCATCAAGTTTATCGATTTTATGGTCGATGAATTTGATGACATCTTTTGATTGTTGTTTGAGTTGATTGATTTGATCGCGTTTAAAGTAAAAACGGTCGACACATTCATTCATTGAATTGTAGACATCTTTTGTTCCTTCTTTGTGTTGTAAATCAAATGCATAGAAGATGTCTTTTTCATTTCTTATAATGAGTGGTTCTTTTTTTGTAGTAACGCTTTTTAATGCTTCTTTCATTGATTGATTTTCATGTTCGAATAAGTAGATAATCTCGCTTGCGATTAATGGTGAAAATCCCATAAATGTTTGTCTGATTTTTTTGTCTGTAAAATTGTTTGGGTCGTTAAAAAAGTCTTCTTGATAGGTCAAACGAAATGGGTTGATTTGATTTGTTTCTGGAAAGACATAGAAACTACTTGGATAAACTGTTCTTGCGGCGTCATCAAAAGGCATCACATGTTTGATTGCTTCTAGTACTTTATAGTCATTATCCGTGATGATGAAGTTGCTGTGTCTACCGGTTGCTTCATAAACGATTTTTTTGATGACTAAGTCACCAAGTTCGTCACGTTTTTTGATGTCAAAGATTGCGACACGGTCATTTTCTTTTTGCTCAATATTTTCGATGATACCACCTTCAAGATGTTTGCGTAAAAACATACAAAAATTCGGTGGTGATTTTGGTTTATCTTGGGGCATCGTTGTGAGATGCATGCGTGCGTAATTTGGAGATGCTGAAAAAAAGAGTTGATGTTTCTCATTGTTTGCGTAAATGTGAAACAACAAATCGTATTGATTTAATTGATATATTTTGGTAATTCTACCTGTTGTTAGTTTGTTTTTTAGTTCTTCTATGATATGGTGTAAAACAACGCCATCATAACTCATATATATCACCCTAGAACATTATAACATAGTTGTTAGAAAAGAAAAATGAATAGGTGTTTGATGATTTTGTAAAAAAGATGAAAAAAAAGTAATGAAATACTTACAATTTTTCGTTATTAGTGGTATGATATAAAATAAATAATAGATGTCGCGCAAAGGAGGGACATAATTCGTGAAACTCAATGAACGAGGCTTATTAGTTGTACTAAGTGGTCCTTCTGGTGTTGGTAAAGGAACGGTGCGTAAAGCACTCTTTGAAATGGAAGGTCACGATTTGGTGTATTCTATTTCAATGACAACACGTCCTCCACGTGAAGGAGAAGTTGACGGGGAAGATTATTATTTTGTGTCAAAGGAAGAATTCGAGCGACGTATAAGGGAAGAAATGTTTATTGAATATGCCGAATTTGTCGGTCATTATTATGGAACGCCGAAGGATAAGGTTGATGAGCAACTGAAACTTGGAAAAGAAGTTGTATTAGAAATTGAAGTTCAAGGTGCATTGCAAGTACGTAAAAAAGCAAAAGACGCAGTCTTTGTCTTTATTGCGCCACCAAATAAAGAAGCGTTATATAGACGTCTATTAAGAAGAGGAACAGAAGATCCAGAAACGATTCAAAAACGTATGGAAAAAGCAGAACGTGAGTTCCCACTCGCCCATAAGTATGATTACATCGTAGTCAATGATGAAGTCACCAATGCGGCCGATCGTATCTTAGCGATCATTCGTGCGGAACATGCGAAGACAGAACGTTCTATTTATAAATATAATCAAATGTTAGAGGTGAAATAATTGAAAAATAAAGAAGGATTACGTTACCCATCAATCGATAATTTGCTGACAAAAATTGATTCAAAATATAAGTTAGCATATGCTTCAGCAAAACGTGCAAAAATTATTCGTGAAGAGGGACATGTTGCGGTTGACTCTATTTGTAGTAAACCAGTAGGGCAAGCGTTAGAAGAAATATTACAAGATAAAGTTCATATTGAATTCGAATAAAAAATAGTAGAAAATCTCTTCTACTTTTTTTATTGGGGAAAAAATTAGTGTCTAATATGGTATAATATATTTAGCAACGATTCGGAGTGAAAAAAATGAGCGACAGACTAAAAAAATTACTAGATTTACTCGGTATCACAGAGGCAGAAAATTACCGTGGAAAGATTAATGAAATGACCGTAAATGAAGCCGACCATTGTTGGTTTTTTGATATTACCCTTGAAAATGTTCTGCCAATTAGTGAATTTACATTGTTTGCGGAAAAGATGGATGCATTACCAAGCAAACTACCATCGATTAGTAGATGTGAATTTAAAATTTCTTACAACAATCTAGATTATCAAGAATTGCCAGAATATTATGATTTTGTTATTAAAAAGTTATCGAGTAAAAAGCCTCGATTTAATGCGATTATTGATTTTCAAATTGAACAAGACAATGACCGCTTAGAACTACTTTGTCCTAGTGATGCGACATTTGTCGCAGATATGCTAGAAGAGGTAAAAGAAGCGTTAGATACACTTGGGATACATTGTGTTTTGGCTACGAAGGTATGTCATAAACAACCATCCATTAATGATAGTATCACCAAAGCTTCAGATGATTTTATGGATAGTATTAAACAATCGATTCAAGAAGAGACACCAACCATCCATCACATATCATATGATGAGAGTTTCATTCGTAATATTCAACATAAGATTAAAGACATTCCAGTCACTGAAACTGATATGTTTGAATACAAAAGTATGAACGAAAATACAATGTTCCATTTTGAAGGTGTCATTTCAAAAATAGAAGAACGTAAATTGAATAAACAGACGATTCTTTATACCATGATTGTCAGTGATGAAGACGATAGTGTATACGTGAAAAAATTTGTGAAAAATCCTGATGAAATTCATTTTTATCAGCAGACAAAAGCAGGTATGTTGATCAAAGTTAGTGGGAATGCGGCCTATGATCAATTTACTGATGAGGTCACAATCATTGCGAATAAAATTGAGCGCACCGATAAAGTGATTGAGGCAGATATGCGCATTGATAAAGAAACTGTGAAACGTGTGGAATTACATTTGCATTCTAAAATGTCAACCCTTGATGGAATTACATCAATTACTGATTATGTAAAAACAGCCAAAAAATGGGGACATAAAGCAATTGCTTTAACGGATCATGGAAATGTGCAAGGTTTTCCAGATTTTTATCATGCGACCAAAGATCGATCAATTAAACCAATTTATGGCGCTGAGTTTTCTTTTGTCAATGAGAAAGATTTAGAAGTGATTAAACATCCAATCGATATGCATATTCATGAAGCGACTTATACTGTGTTCGATATTGAGACAACAGGATTAAGTGTAAATTATGATAAAATCATTGAAATCGCAGCTGTAAGAATAAAAAACAATCAAATTATTGATGAGTTTTCAACATATGTAAATCCAGAACGACCAATATCAATGATTACAACAAAAATAACATCGATAAAAAATAGTGATTTAGCAGTTGCGCCTACCATCGATCAAGTAATTCAAGATTTTTATGAGTTTTCAAAAGATACTGTTATGGTTGCACACAACGCTCATTTTGATATGGGATTCATTTATGAATCATTCAAACAGCACGACATCGCAATTACAAAAATGCCAACTATTGATACATTGGGAATTGCTAGAAGTTGTTACAACGACTCATTGAAACGGTTCAACTTAAAAGCAGTCGCAAGGTTGTTCAAAGTAGAATTGGCACAACACCATAGAGCGATTTATGATACACGTGCCACAGCGGATATCTTCTTACATATGTTAAGAGATATCAGAAAGCAAGGAATCATTAATTTGGTTGATTTGAATCAATTATCAAATAAAAGTAAAGCGTATCAATTTACGATTAGCAAGCACATCAATTTACTTGTGAAAAACCAAGTAGGATTGAAAAATTTGTTTTATATAACAAGTATGGCAAATACAAAAAATTATGCAAAAGAAGCCATCGTTTTAAAAAGCTTACTAGACAAATACCGTGAAGGTCTACTGGTTGGTAGTGGTTGTATGAATAGCGATTTCTTTGAGACTGCATTGAATAAAAATGAGGATGAGTTAAGAGAAAAAGCACGTTATTTTGATTACATTGAAATACAACCTTTGGAAGATTTTGCTCATTTAAACCAAGATATGGATCACGCGATGGATCGTATTGAAGACACATTAAAAAGAATCGTAAAAGTAGGACATGATTTGGGTATTCCTGTTGTTGCTAGTGGAGATGTTCATCATCTGCGTAAAATAGATGTGAAATACCGTGACATCTACGTACAAACACCTGTTGTTGGTGGTGGGTTGCATCCACTTGCGAGATACAAAGAAATCCCTAGTCAATATTTCAGAACAACAAAAGAAATGTTGGATGCATTTGCCTTTTTGGGTGAAGAAAAAGCACACGAAATTGTTGTAAAAAACACCAATGATATTGCAGAAGATATTGATTTTGTTGAAGCGTTTAAAAATGAATTATATGCACCTACTGATGACTTTTTGGCATTAGAAGGCGTTCCTTCAATTGAAAATAAATTAATCAAAATGGTGAGTGATAAAGCGCGTGAGATTTATGGTAATAACTTACCAATGCTCGTCAAAGACCGTTTAGATAAAGAAATCAAAAGTATCACTGAGAACAAGTTTTCTACAGTGTATTATATTTCTCATTTGCTTGTGAAAAAATCTTTAGATGAAGGGTATCTTGTAGGTAGTAGAGGAAGTGTCGGGTCAAGTTTGGTCGCGACGCTGATGGATATTACAGAAGTCAATCCATTAACACCGCATTATGTTTGTCCGAATTGTCATTTTAGTGCGTTTAAAATGACGAGTGAAGAGAAAACGAAATATGGGTTAAGGGAAGAAGAAATGGCGTTTCAAAGTGTCTTAGATCAAGTAGATAGTGGATTTGATTTACCAGCAGAAACATGTCCAGTGTGTAACCGTGAGTTGCAAAAGGATGGACATGCGATTCCCTTTGAAACCTTCCTTGGATTCAAAGGAGATAAAGTACCGGATATTGATTTGAACTTTAGTGGTGATTATCAACCTGTTGTGCATGAATATATTCGTGATATCTTTGGTAAAAATAGAGCGTTTAGAGCTGGAACAATTTCGACTGTTGCGGAAAAAACGGCGTTTGGATATGTCAAAGGATATATTGAAAAGAAAAATTTAAGTATGCGTAAAGCTGAAATCGAACAAAGAGCGATGAATATAACCGGTGTAAAACGCTCAACAGGACAACATCCTGGTGGAATTGTCGTTGTACCAAACTATAAAGAAATCATTGATGTGACACCATTCCAATATCCAGCAGATGATACAAATGCTTCTTGGTTTACGACGCATTTTGATTATCATTCATTTGAAGATAATCTCTTTAAACTTGATGTACTAGGGCACGATGATCCAACAATGATTCGTTATTTAATGGATTATGTCAAAGAACATCCAATCGATTTTCCGTTTGCGGATGCACGTGACATTCCAATTGATGATCCAAAACTGTATGAACTATTAAACTCGACAAGTGTCATCGGAGTAAATCCTGAAGAACTTGGAAGTGAAGTAGCGAGTTTTGGTGTTCCTGAGATGGGGACAAAATTTGTTCGTGGAATGTTAAGAGATTCTCGTCCACAAACATTTGCCGATGTGGTGAAGATATCTGGGTTATCTCATGGTACAGATGTTTGGTTGAATAATGCGGAAACCTTAGTCACTGGGAAAAATGTGAAATATGGAAAAATTCCTTTTAAAGAAGTAATTGGATGTCGTGATGACATCATGGTTTATTTGATCGAAAATGGGATGAATGATGATGTGGCTTTTGAGATATCAGAATTTATCCGTAAAGGAAAAGCAGCTTCTAATCCTGATAAATGGAGTGCTTATAAAGACATCATGCGAAGCCATAAAATACCTGAATGGTATATATGGAGTTCAGGACAAATTAAGTACATGTTCCCAAAAGCACATGCGACTGCGTATGTTATGATGGCGATGCGTATTGCTTGGTTTAAATTATATAAACCAATTGTATTTTATTCTGCATATTTCTCTAAAAGAGCGACTGATTTTGATGTGTATGCATTCCAAGGTGGAGAAGACACATTAAGAAGAAAAATGGAAGAAATTGACAATAAAGGAAATGCTGCAAAAGAAACAGAAAAAAGATTATATACTGTATTAGAAGTAGCCTTAGAAATGGTCTTACGAGGATTTAAATTTTTACCAATTGATGTAGAAAAATCAGATGCACGTGATTTTGTGATTAGTGATGATGAAAAAGGACTTATTATGCCATTTGTGACTATAGATGGGTTAGGATTGAAAGTAGCTGAATCAGTTGTGCAAGCAAGAAAAGATGGCGAGTTTAAATCGAAAGATGATATTAAAGAACGCACAAGTTTGTCACAAACATTGTTTAAGAAACTTGATATGCTTGGGTGTTTTGATCATCTACCTGATAATGCTCAAATGAACTTGTTTGAAATGTAAATAAGGAGGGGATATTGTGGGATTCTTAGCTGGGGCATTTTGGAGTGTTTACGCGATGAAAACTGTGGATAATCATTTCCATGTAAAAAGTGTGGTGTTAAAGACATCTTTTTTGTTACTGGTGCTGATTATATCAAGATACACAGCTTCCATTCATCAACCTCTATTTATCGCTCCAATTTATAACATTATGATGCTTCTTGGGCTTTTGTTAACGATTGGATTGTTCGTATATCTTATTAGATTAAACACAAAATATTCATGGGTATTTGCAATATTCATGTCTGTTTCTGAAGGAGTATTTTTAGGGATGGCCATTGCGCTTATTGAAGATGGAATGATGAAACATGCTTTGCATCTTTCATTGTCTACAACGATTGGTGTCTTTTTCGGATTAACTTTACTATATTTGGATGATGTGTTAAGAAAAGGAAGTATGGCTCGCCGCGTTAAGATTGGACTGATTGTTGTATTTTTCCCCGCAGCCTTTTTTGCTGTTTATTATGGTATAGAGAGTGATTTATTTGAAGGACCATTCTTTTACTTCTATTTGGCTATATTTTTGATTAGTTATGTGTTCTCAACTATCTATTTGATTGAGGATTTTAATCAAGTAACAAAACACTTGAATAATGAAATATCCTATAAATATGAATTTTTATTATCGATTGGGTTGCTATTAGGTATTATCTTTGTCTATGTGAAATTTATATGGATGTTGTTGACGTTTTTCTTAACGATGAGGAGAACTGCGGTGGAGAGTAAAAATAGAAGAAAGAATGTAAAAAGACTTTACACAGGATCTTTATATGATACAAAACATTCCCATTTTATTGAAAACGAATCTTCTGCTAAAAGGAAATGAAAAAAAATCAAATTTGCTATATAGAAATGAAAAATATGATATAATTTTTTCGAGGTGATAATTATGAGAATGAGAAGTTCAAATCCAGTATATAAATATGGTGATTTTACCAATAGTGGTACAGACACAGCAACCTATAGTGGGGTTGTTATAAAAACTGGTATTTTACTAGCAATTATTGCTGGTGTGGCAATGTATTTTGGAAGTACACTTGATTTTACTGGTGATATTGGTGGAGCAATCTTTACGATTATTTTGGCACCAATCGTGGCGATTATTATGGTTATTATGGCACATCGAAATACTCAGATGGCTTGGGCGTTTAGTTTAATATACGCAGCCGCTGAAGGAATCTTTTTAGGATTTATTTCTGGATTATATGCCTATCTTTATGGGAATGATATTGTTTTAACAGCATTGGTTGCGACCTTTGGTGTATTAAGTGCGATGTTGTTTTTATATTCTTCAGGAGTAATCCGTGTAGGAACAACTTTTAGAAGATTTATGATGAGTGCGTTATTTGGTTTAATTGGTGCGAGTTTGTTTTTGTTTATTTTCGCAATATTTGGCGGACTCAATACACAAATTGGATATTCATTGTATGTCGGAATTGTCTTAATTAGTGTGGTTGTGTCATCATTATTTTTGTTGGTCGATTTTGATAATGTGACGAAACTTGTCAACGCTGGCGCATCTAAAGACTATGAGTGGTCATTATCGCTTGGACTTGTCGTAACCATTGTGTGGTTATATATAGAGTTGCTTCGTTTGATTGCCATCATTGCCGGAGATCGTTAAATAAGAAAGTAATATTGAGGCTATATCTTAAATGATATAGTCTTTTTTTTGTGAAATTAACAGAAAAATAACAAAAAATAAGGACAACATAGATTGACATGAAAAACGGACCGTGTTACTATATAGATGATATTCTATATAGATAGTTATCTATATTCAAAGGAGCGGTTATATGAAACAACAAATGGCAGAATATTTTAAGGTGTTTTCTGATGCAAATAGGCTCGAAATCATTGAACTATTACTAAAGGGAGAAACTTGTGGATGTACATTAATTGATAAGTTACCTATATCTCAACCAACTTTGTCGTATCATTTAAAAACGATTACGAAACATGGTTTGGCAACTGCGAAAAGAGAAGGAAATTGGATCAAACACTTTATTGATCGAGATAAAATCAATGAGATGATTCAATTTTTAGAGCAGCTTAGGGATATGGAGGAAACACAATGCAGTTTATAAGAACATTTTTTACAACGTTAAATGATGTATTACTGAAAATGACGTGGCTTCAAGATTTGGTTGATTCGTTATTGATCAATGTATTTGGGGTCGATGAGTCAGGATTCTTATTTAAGAGTCTTTCCTTTTTCTTGTATGATGTGATTAAAATATTTATATTACTTTCTGTTTTGATTTATTTATCATCATATATTCAATCATATTTTACACCAGAAAAAACAAAGAAAATATTAACGAAATTCAAGGGATTATCTGGTAATATTATTGGTGCTTTATTGGGAACAGTAACACCGTTTTGTTCGTGTTCTTCGATTCCGATATTTATTGGATTTACGAAAGCTGGATTACCGATTGGCGTCACGTTTTCTTTTTTGATTTCATCACCACTTGTCGATTTGGCTTCGGTGATTTTACTCGCAAGTATCTTCAACTGGACGATCGCACTTGTTTATGTCGTTGTTGGATTGGTGATTTCCGTTATAGGCGGGACGTTGATTGATAAATTTCATATGGAAAAATATGTCGAAGAGTTTGTCATGGAAGGGCGTAAAAACGCTGATGGAACTGAGTACATTGAGATTGAAATGAGTAAAAAAGAACGTCATTCTTATTCTATAGAACAAGTCAAAGAGATTATTCGCAAAGTATGGATTTATGTCTTAATTGGTGTTGGAATAGGTGCGGTTATACATGGATATATTCCAGAATCATTTATTCAAAGTGTGCTTGGTGATGATAATCCGTTTTCTGTGGTGATTGCGACAATTGTTGGTGTACCAATGTATGCTGATATTTTTGGAACATTGCCAATTGCAGAAGCACTTGTATATAAAGGTGTTGGAATAGGGACTGTACTTGCATTTATGATGGCGGTGACTGCGCTTAGTTTACCATCAATTATATTGTTGAAAAAAGTAGTAAAACCAAAACTATTAATGATGTTTGTTGGGATTATTGTCGTAGGTATTTTGATTACTGGATATTTGTTTAATTTCTTTGAAAGTTTCTTAATATAAATAAATAGATGATGGAGATGAAAATATGAAGAAAAAAGTAGCATTTGTGTGTGTACACAATAGTTGTCGAAGTATTATGGCTGAAGGTTGGGCGAAACAATTGGGTAGTGAAGTGATGGATGCTTATTCTGCTGGAACAGAAGAATATGCGAGACCAAAACCAATGGCGATTGAAGTGATGGAAGATGCTTTGGTAGATATGTCTCACGCTCGTAGTAAATTACTTGATGCATTACCTGAAGATATTGATATTTTAATCACCATGGGATGTGGTGTTGAATGTCCTTTTGTTCCTTGTTCTCATCGTGAGGATTGGGGATTAGATGATCCTAGTGGTGGTCCGAAAGAAGGTTTTGAAGAAACAAGAGATTTGATCAAAGACAAAGTAGTTGAATTGATTGATCGTATTCAAAAAGGTGAATTATAATGGCCAGTGAAAAGAAACAGATAAGTTTTTTTGAAACATATTTGACAGTATTTGTGCTCTTTTGTATGGCACTAGGTGTATTGATTGGCCGATTCATTCCTAGTATTCCTGATTTTTTAAATCAATTTGAAGTTTATAGTGTGAATATTCCAATTGGAATATTGATTTGGATTATGATATATCCAATGATGTTAAAAATCGATTTTTCATCAATCAAAAACGTTGGAAAAAAACCCAAAGGCTTATATTTAACTTGGGTGGTTAACTGGTTGATCAAACCGTTTACGATGTTTGCGATTGCGAGTTTGTTTTTCTTAGTGATTTTCAAATCAATTATACCAGCTGATTTGGCAAAAGATTATTTGGCTGGCGCTGTTATTTTAGGAGCAGCTCCTTGTACAGCGATGGTGTTTGTATGGAGTAGTTTAACAAGAGGGAATCCGGCTTATACACTTGTACAAGTAGCCACCAATGATTTGATTATTTTGATCTTATTTGTACCAATCGTCGGTTTATTGCTTGGTGTGGGAGGTATTTCAGTACCTTGGGGAACTTTGTTCTTATCAGTGGTATTGTTTGTAGTGATTCCACTTCTTGCGGCTTCTCTGACAAGATATTATATGATCAATCGAAAAGGAATAGAATATTATAATGAACGATTTATACCGAAATTTAGTAAGATCACGATTTCTGGATTATTGTTAACTTTGGTGTTGATTTTCTCATTACAAAGTGAACTGATCATTGAAAATCCATTACATATAGTATTAATTGGTATTCCTTTAGTTATTCAAACGGTGTTGATATTCTTTCTTGCATACATCGCAGCTAGATTTTTAAGATTGTCACATGATGTAGCGGCACCTGCTGGAATGATTGGGGCAAGTAATTTCTTTGAGTTAGCGGTCGCAGTTGCGATTGCCTTGTTCCCATTAAATCCTGGAGTCGCGCTTGCGACAATTGTTGGTGTGTTGGTGGAAGTGCCAGTGATGTTGATGCTTGTAAAAATCGCCAACAAAACGAAACATTGGTTTAAAACACCAAATACTGTAGTAGAGGAGAATTGATATGGAAATCAAAGTGTTAGGTACTGGTTGTCCTAAATGTAAGATGACGTTTAAGCATGTCCAAAAAGCATTGGAAAAATTAAAACTAGAAGATGTCAATGTGATGAAAGTTGAATCAATGGAAGATATCATGAAATACAATATATTAAGCACTCCTGCTTTAGTCATAGATGAAGAGATCATGGTGATTGGGCGAGTAGCGACCGTGAAAGAAATTGTGAAACTCATTGAAGATAAACAATAATAAAATTGGTTTGATCATAATGATGATTAAATAAACAATATGAATTATGTTCATCAAAAAACCATTCAACAGTGAATTGTTGAATGGTTTTTTATTGGTTTAGAAAAAAAACTATATATTTCCCAACAAAAAGAAGGGTTTGATTGTTAGTATAGTAAATCAAAGGAGGAATTGACATGAAAGGATTACTATTAGTTAGTGCATTATTTACATCAGGAGGCGCAGTAGCCGTAGGAAATGATACAGCGCAAGAAGTTATTAGTGAAAATGTCGTTAGAATTAAAGAAATGTTTCAACAACGTCAAGGAGGGTATGATTTAGAATCAGTGAGAGAAAATGGATTCCCATATCCAACCGAAGAAAGACTAGCACAATTAACAGAAGAACAAGCTTTTGAGATTATTTCATTTATTGATCAAGTAAATGCAAATTATGATTTTGCATCAATGACAGACGAAGAATTAGAAGTTGCTTTAGAAGAAATCAAACTTGAACTTCATGCATTACATGAAGAATTAGGTATTGAAGGTGTTATGGCTCAAGAAAGACATCAATATCGCAAAGGAAATGCTAACCAAGCTAGAGGTTCACGTCAAGGTGGATTTGGTTCAAATGATGGAGAATGTCCTTATGATGAGGAACCTGTCGATGAAGAACCTGAAGTAATTGATGAAGAAAATGCAGATATTGCATAGATAATGAAAATGGACATATCAAGTTGATATGTCCATTATTTTTTTATTCAGTTAAGCTCTCTTCTGTGATTTGAATGTCATTGGTTGTGTTGAAAAAGTCATAGATATACGATTGTAACTTGATTTCTAAAAAGGCAAGTTCTCTCATGTTGAGATAAGTATTGACAATATCATCTCCATAAATGAACGGATTGTCTGGTTTATCAAAGACATAGTCATTGGTTGCGACTTTGTATAAGGTATCATCATCAAAGTTTGTGATATCTGTTTGGTAGATATATTGATTCATTAAACTTTTGATTTGTGCTCCATTTAGATAAACTGTTTTTACGATATTATCAAATGGCCATATTTGATAGAGTAATGCCAAATCAATTGGTTCATCTTGATCAATTGAGTTTCTAGTTCCTCCACCATTTTGAAAACCAATGTCACTATTTGTGGCGTTTTTCATTACTTCAGCAATGAAAATTGATAGTTCTGTTTGTGCAAGACCTCTTTGTGAAATCATCAATACTTCATTGAAAAGTTCATCTGTTTCAGCAGTGTATGTATCAATCAAAGATTGTGTTTCAACATGGGTTGTATAAAAAGCATTTTGATCTTCTTTACGTAAGTTTTCAATGCTGTAGGTATAATCACTATATGATTCATTGAACTCATAACGAATATAGCCAACCATTTCACCATTGTCACCACTTTGTAAAAGCGGTACATCATTGATTGATGTGTTCATCACTTGATGTGCATGTGCGTTGAACAAACCATCAATTTTAGCGTCGCCTTCTAAGAAAGCTATTTGGTTGTTTAATGCGTTTGAGGTTTCATGGAGAACTACAAGAACCATATCTACTTGTTCTTCAGTTCTTAAATAGGTTGCGTACTGTTCAATATATGGGAGTGGATTTTTGAACTCATAATCTTCAACCATTGATGTCGCTATTGATGATTCTAATCCTGAACCAATTGCGCCGATGATACCAATGTTAAGTGTACCTTTGTTAATGATTGTGTAAGGAGAAATACCCTCTGGAATTGTTTCAGTTCCTTTGTAGAATGCATTGGCTGCTAGGAGTGGGAACTCTGCAATATATTCATCACTTTCCTCATTAAAATAATTGGTGACAGTTTCTAATCCCCAATCAAATTCATGGTTACCTAGTGTCATTGCGTCAAATGACATCACATTCATAATTTCTATCATACTTGAACCTTTATAATAATTTGATAAGGCAGTTCCTTGCAACATGTCTCCACCAGACAACACAATCGTGTAATCTTCTTCTTGGGTTGTAAGACTCGCAATCGAAGATAAACCTATTTGATCACTGGCTGGTAAGATTGCACCATGTGTATCATTTAGGTAATAAACATTTAAGTAAGGCAGCATTGTCTCTGTTTTTTGTTCTTCTGTATCTGGCGTGCAAGCTAGCAATGTAAATGTCGTCACTAGTGTTGCGATTATTAGTAGTATTTTTCTCATTATGACCATCCTTTTCTCGTAACAGTAGATTATACCATAAGGATAGAATTAGGAAAAGTCTTTTCTAAAGAAAAAAAAGGGATGATGTACTTGAATTATTTAAACGATTACTATATAATAATGCTTGAATACGATGATAAAGAAGTAGTACTTATAATAAGTGTTTAAGAGAGAAACGAATTGGTGGGATCGTTTTACATAGATTATAAGGAATTCATCTTTGGAGTGATGTTAACCGCGTCCGTATACTCTGCGTTAAAGAGTCTAAAGTGCATTAGAACAAAGGTGGTACCGCGGGAACTCTCGTCCTTATTAGATAAGGACGATTTTTTTATAAAAGGAGTGTTATATGATGAGTGTGAAAGAACAATTACAAGCAATGAAAGAGCAAGCGAAAGAGCAAATTAAACTTGCAAGATCGATTCATGAGTTGAACGATATGAAAGCAAAGTATCTTGGTAAAAAAGGGTCTTTTGCGAGTATTATGTCGAAAATGAAAGATCTTTCTCCTGAAGAAAGACCAACATTTGGGAAGTTAACCAATGAAGCAAAACAAGTTATTTTAGAATATATTGAATCACAAAAAGAAGTAATTGAACTTGCGAAAATTGAAGCGAAATTACAAGAAGAAAAAATCGACGTGACTTTGAGTGGTCGCCATTTTCCTCATGGTCATTTACATCTTTTAACACAAATTAAAAGAGATATGGAAGAGTTCTTTATTGGTATGGGTTATACCATCAAAGAAGGTCCAGAAATTGAAATTGATGAATACAATTTTGAAAAACTCAATTTACCGAAAGATCATCCAGCGAGAGATATGCAAGATTCGTTTTATATTACTGATAACACATTACTTAGAACACATACGAGTCCTGTACAAGTACGTACGATGCTTGAAGATGAAGGGAAAAATCCAATCAAAATTATTTGTCCGGGTAAAGTTTATCGACGTGACGATGATGATGCGACCCACAGTCATCAATTTATGCAGTTAGAAGGACTTGTTGTGGATGAGAAGACAACGATGGCCGATTTAAAAGGAACGTTGCATGCGGCTGCTAAACACTTGTTTGGGGAGTCAAGAGAAATCAGATTAAGACCTTCATATTTTCCATTTACAGAACCAAGTGTTGAAGTAGATGTGAGTTGTCATAACTGTGGTGGTAAAGGATGTCATATTTGTAAACAAACAGGTTGGATTGAAATTCTTGGTGCTGGAATGGTCCATAATAACGTGTTGCGTGATAGTGGATACGATCCTTCAAAATATCAAGGGTTTGCTTTTGGTATGGGGATTGAACGCATCGCAATGTTGAAATATGGAATCAATGATATTCGTGCATTTTATACCAATGATTTACGATTTATTGGACAGTTTAAATAATGAAAAAAGACTTAGTAGTAGTCATTAATGGTGCTGGCACGAATGGAATGGAGCTTAAAGGACTCTACAATAGATTAAAGAAAAATGATGAGTATTTTGTGTATTATCCTGGGTATTTCGCAGGTGCATTTATTGGGGATTATTTTCCTAATTATCGAGTCAGAGATTTTAAGAAATTTATCGATGAAACAATTGAGATTATTAATGAAGATTGGCGACATGTTTATTTGATTGGATATAGTCTTGGGGCAGCGACTGCTGCGATTATTGCGAATAGAGTTGAGAAGATTGATAAATTGGTGCTCATCGCACCAATTATTAAAAATCCAAATTATAATAAATTTTTACGTGGATTAAGTGCGAGTTTGGCTTATTCAAAACATCTTTCTCGTGTTCAAAAAATCTTTTATCATGAATTTATTAGAAGGTTTACTCGTGTTCCGAAAATCAATATATGGAATTTACAAAGATACTTGTTTTATACAAAGAAATATTTGAGAAATATCAAGGTAGATACATTGATTGTAGAAACGTTAAAGGATGAACTTGTGAAACAAAAATCAATCAATCAGTTGGAAAAGAATATAGAAGGAAAAGTTGATCGTTTTCAAGTAAATTCTAGTCATTTCTTATTCTTTGATCGAACGGTTAGAGAAAAAACAATCAATAAGATCGAATCATTTTTAGAGGAGGATTAACATGAATGTATCGTTGAACTGGTTAAAAGAGTTTGTAGACATTGATCTTTCAAAAGAAGAGTTAAGCAAACTATTTATTACTCATAGTGCGGAAGTAGAAGCTACTTACAATTTGGTGGATGCGAGCAATTTAGTTGTAGGGAATGTTTTATCAAAAGAGGCTCACCCTGATGCGGATAAGTTGAGTGTTTGTCAAGTTGATGTAGGAAACGAAACAAAACAGATTATTTGTGGTGCACCAAATGTTGATCAAGGTCAACACGTTATCGTTGCGTTACCGGGTGCTGTATTACCAGGAAACTTTAAAATCAAATCATCTTCTATTCGTGGTGTAAAGAGTGATGGAATGATTTGTTCTTTGAGTGAACTTGGTATTGAAAAGAAATACCATAATGAAGATGGAATTCATGTCATTAAAAGTGAGGTTACGATAGGACAAAATGCATTGACTGAACTTGCTTATGATGACGAAGTTCTTGCGCTTGAGTTAACTCCAAATCGTGGGGATTTATTAAGCATAATGGGTGTTGCTTATGATGTTAGTGCGATGACGAAAACACCAATTACGTTAAAACAACCTTTTGTCAAAGAGTCAGACAAAGAACTGGATTTAAACATCATTTTATCAACTGATAAATGTTTATCGTATTATGCCCGCGTGATTGATGATTTAGAAATCAAAGAAAGTCCTTTGTTTATTAAAGCACGTTTGATTGCTTCAGGTATTCGTCCAATCAACAATGTGGTTGATATCACAAACTATGTGATGTTGGAAACTGGGCAACCTCTTCATGCGTTTGATTTTGACTTGTTAAATAGTGATGTCATTGATGTTCGTCTCGCAAAAAAAGGTGAAGAAATTTTGACATTGGATGACCAAAATCGCAAATTATTAGAAACAGATATCGTCATCACCAATGGAAAAGAAGCAGTCGCACTCGGTGGTGTGATGGGTGGAGCATCTACAGAAGTAGGAGCTTCTACTTCATCTATTTTACTTGAAAGTGCTGTCTTTGATCCGACAACGATTCGTAAAACAGCAGGACGTTTAGATCTTCGTAGTGAAGCATCACAACGTTATGAGAAAGGCGTCGATATTGCGCGTACAAAGTTGGCTTTAGAGCGTGCGAGTGAGTTGTTTGTGAAATATGCGAATGCATCAGTTAGAAAAGGGATTCAGTTTGTTGAAACTGGTGATATGAGTGATCATACAATTATGTTAGAAGATGGTAAAATTAATCAGATATTAGGGACTAGTTATACCAAAGAAGAAATCAATGATACACTAAGTAGATTACATTTTCAATATGAAGAAAAAGCAAATCATACCGTGGTTTATGTTCCAACAAGAAGAAGTGATGTTACACATGATCAAGATTTGGTTGAGGAAGTTGGACGTATTTTAGGTTATGATCTTATACCTGAGACATTGCCTAGTGTTGATACAGTTGGTGGGTATACAGAGAAACAACAATTCATCAAAGATATCGAAACACATCTCAGTGCAATTGGATTAAATGAAGTAATTACTTACTCATTAAGAAAAGAAAATGAAGCAACTTTATTTGTTTCATCACCTAGTCCTTTAACGCATTTAAAATATCCGATGAGTGTTGATAAAGAAGTGCTTCGTCAGTCCTTATTGATGGGATTAATTGATGTCGCAAAATATAATACAGCGAGAAAACAAGTGAATGTGGAATTGTTTGAGATAGGTCATGTATATAAAGAAAAAGAAGAACAAAAACTCTCAGGTTTATTGATGGGTTCACATATTGGTTCTTCATGGCAAAGTGAGGAAATACAAATTGATTTTTATACCGTCAAAGGGTTGTTAGAAAACTTGTTTGATCATCTATCGTTATCTCATTTGGAATTTGCACCATATGATGAACTCGATGAATTACATCCAAATCAAACTGCGGTGATCAAAGATTTCCATCAAAGCTATGGATTTCTTGGGAAATTACACCCAGCGTTTGCCCAAAAACACGATTTAGAAGATGTTTTTGTGTTTGAACTGGATATCGATGCCTTGTATCAATCAAGAAGAGTCTTAAAAAAATACAAAGAGATCACAAAAACACCTGTAATAGAACGTGATATTGCGATTGTCATTGATCAGGAAGTCTTATCTAGTGAAGTCATTAGCTATGTGAAAAAAGCTGGTAAGAGATTGCTTGAAGAAGTAGTTATCTTTGATGTTTATCAAGGTGAACATATTGAAGAAGGAAAAAAATCGATGGGAGTTCGTCTATTCTTTAATGATCCTAAGAAAACGATGGACTCAAAAGATGTTGATGTTTTAATGCAAGAGATTATTACGATTTTAGAAGATAAATTGTCTGCGACATTAAGATAAAAAAACAACTTTATACTGTTTCACTAGTATAAAGTTGTTTTTATTTGTTAAAAGTGAATAAAGCGCTAAAAACAGCATACATTTCTTCATTTTTCATTCCTTCATAAGGAAAAATAATGGTATTTTCTTGGTGTGTTTCTTGATAGTTGTAATCATGTACATTACATTGATTGATGAATAGATCTTTATCTTTTTTATCATAGAAGGTAAGGACAATATGAAGGTTAGATGTAGTGCTGGTTACTTTACATAATTGTTCTATTTGTAGTTGCTTAATTGTTTTCATCAAAACACTGTTTTTTTCTTTGTAGGAACTAAAAAGTTTTTTTGTATGTCGATAAAATAGACCTTCACTCATAAAATGTGCCATTGCGAGTTGGTCTATTTTTGATACACCTTGGGTATGATATTTCATGGATTGTTCGGCTTTTTTGATTAGGTGTATAGGTAAGACCATAAAACTAATTTTCAAACCAGGAAACAATACTTTTGAAAAAGAACCGATATAGATGACACGTTCTTGATGGTCTAGTGAGTGTATTGAGGGAACACTAAATGCGTTATAACGCATAAAGTAATTATAGTCATCTTCAATGATGTACGCGTCATTTTCATTTGCCCAATTGATGATGTTGATGCGGTCATCCATTTGGATGACTTCTCCAGTGGGATAAACATTTGATGGAGAAATATATAAAAAGTCATATTTCGGCATTTCTTTAAAGGTTTTCGTATGATGAATTTTTATCTGATGTTTTTGAAAAATGGTCATTGCCTTTTGAAATTCATTTGGGGTTGTTAAGAGGGTGCTTTTTTTAACAATAGAAAGAAGAATTTCAAGTAAAAATTGTACTCCTGGTGCAATGATGATTTGATCTTTATGGCAAGTAACCCCACGCTCTTTTAAGACATATTTTTGAATTTGGTCTCGCAACATTTCTTCTCCAAAAGGATCAGCGGGAGAAAGTAAATCATGTTGATGATAGTTGTAGACTTTATTGGTCATAGACTTCATCGTTTTTACATCAAAAAGTTCTTCATCAAGGGTTTTGTTTTTTCCAGGAGAAAAGTCATGGGTAAAAGCACTTGTTGGATTAGATGTTGTTGGTATAGTTGGGAGTGGTTTTACAATATATCCACTGCGTTCTACACTTTTCACATATCCTTCAAGTACAAGTTGATTGTAAGCAGTAAGCACAGTTGTTGTGCTTATTTTTCTTTTTGATGCGAGGGTTCGAATCGATGGTAACTTTTGGCCTACTAAGTAATGATGTAGTTCAATGTTTTGCTTAAATTCTTGGTAAATTTGTTTGGAAAGAGTATCTTCGTTGTTTTTCATCTGTACACCTCAAAATAAGTTATTCTGTGTATTTATAAGAGTACACATTACAATTATAATATAGTTAAGGACAGATGAAAAGGAGTTTTTTTATGAGAGACGAGAGAGTAAGTAATATTATCTTTACTGGTTTATTTATTGCGGTTGTTTTTGTGTCTACTTATTTCATCCAAATTCCAACTCCTGGAGTGATGGGTGGATTGATTCATTTAGGAAATATTGCGATGTTTAGTATTGCGCTGAAGTATGGACCAAAGTATGGTGCAATTTCAGGCGGTGTTGGAATGGCAATGTTTGATTTGTTTAGTGCTTGGTATTTATGGGCACCAGGAACACTTGTTGTGAGGTTTTTAATGGGTGGAGTTATTGGGCTTGTTGGGCAAAGTCATTTGTTTGGTAAATATGTCCATGCTAGAAGAGTCGTAGCGATACTGTTAGGATCTGTAGTAATGTTGGTGCTGTATTTTGTTTATGAGGCGCTTATATTAGGTGTTGGGTTTGCGGCTATTGGTGGTGTACCAGGAAATTTAGCACAAATTGCGATAGGATTTATTGCGTTGGCGATAGTTCCGTTCTTACCAGATATGAAAGAAGAGTATTAAAAAAAGGCCATTGGCCTTTTTTTTATATTTTTTCGCGCTTAATAAAAACAAACATTTTAATAAATTCAACAGTTCCTCCGATGATAGCGGCAATTCCACCAATAATCATTAAAATCGTAAAGATTCTAGGTACGATGGATAGGTCATATCCGTCAATAATCGTCTCGTTGAAAATTGGTGTTGAAGCTAAAACAAATAGAATCACAGCAGAGTATATTGAGTGAATATATTCCATTGTTTTTGTGATGAATGTTTTTTGTCTTAAATAAAGGTGAAATATTGAGATGATGATTTGGAAAACAACGCCGATGTTAATGAAAAGTAGTATTTGGTTAAAGTTGTCATTAAGTAATGGATATCTGGTATCTTCAAAGTAAATCGCTATGATTCCTTGTTGGTAGTTGAGAACATATAAGAATAAAATACTAGCGAGAATGGTAAAGAATACTTCGAATAGAGATATTTTATAGATGCTGGTTGGTATCTTTGGCAATTTCAATGGATCGAATTCAGGCCACTTGATCTCTGTGAGTTCTTCATTTGAAATACCAAGAGAAATACTGGAAAACACTACAAATAAAATTCCGATGCTTGCCATGAGTGCCATGAGAATATTCGGTATGCTGTAAAGCATTGATAGGAATAAATCAAGGACGGAATAGGTATCATTACTGCTAAAGTAATCAATCATTGAGACAAACAGTAACGTGATTGGTAAAGTGTAAATTATGATACGCATAATGAAATAGAAAAGAGGGACTAGTTCTTTGATGATAACACCATCTTGTCTTGTATACGATGAGGCAACTATTCTTGGGTCTCCAAAGTCTTTTAGGACACCTGCAACTTTGATATCATCATCTAAGTCTATTTGTTGGTCATCTAGTTGTTCTAAAATTAAACTTTTTAATTCATTTGTGATTTCGTTACGAGTTTTTTTCGGCAAATATTTTTCTACTTGATATAAGTATCTTTCTACTAGTTTCATATCAATGCTCCTTTATTAAATTATTGATGATGTTGGTATTTTTTAAATAGGTTTCCTTTAATGATTGGTAAACTTCTTTTCCAAGAGGACTAATCTCATAGTATTTTCTTGGTCTGGGTTCTACTACTTCCCATGATGAATTGAGCAATCCTTGTTCTTCAAGTCTCCGTAATAATGGATATAATGTGTTCTGATCAATCGCAAAATTGTCATCTGTAAGTGTTTGAACTAGAGAGTATCCATAATGTTGGTTGTGTAGTTTGGCTAGAACAACGAGGACGATAGAGCCCTTTTTTAGCTCAGCATATAGGTTCTTTAATAGTTTTTCTTTGTCCATGATATCACCTCAATTTCATTATACTGTATGTTATACACTATTGTCAATATAAAAATAGTTTTTTACCTTTTGAGTGACAAAAATCTAAATTATGTTATAATATTTTTGGTGATAAAAAATGGATATATTAGATTTTACATTAACAGAATTAGAAGAATATTTGGTTGCGAAAAAGTTTAAAAAATTTAATGCGAGACAAATATTTGAGTGGATATATAAGAAGCAAGTGATGCAGTTTAGTGAGATGAGTAATTTAAGCAAAAATCTTCGCGCTTTTTTAGAGGAAAACATGAATATTTCTTCTTTTAAAGATCAGTTTGTTCAAACAGCAAGTGATGGTACAATGAAATTTTTATTTACACTCGCGGATAATAATATTATAGAAACTGTATTGATGAGACATAATTATGGTAATAGTGTTTGTGTTACAACACAACTTGGATGTAATATAGGGTGTTCATTTTGTGCCTCTGGTTTACAAAAGAAAAAACGTGATTTAAAAGCGAGTGAAATTGTTTCTCAAATTCTTGCGGTGGAAGAAAAAATTCAAGAGCGTATCAGTCATGTAGTGGTGATGGGAATCGGAGAACCTTTTGATAATTATGAAGAGACAATGAGGTTTGTTGATATCATCAATGATCCTTACGGACTTGAGATTGGTGCTCGACATATTACCATATCTACAAGCGGTATAGTGCCGAAAATCAAAGCATTCGCACATCAAGATAAACAAGTGAATTTGGCAATTAGTTTGCATGCTCCAAATGATCGATTGAGAAGTGATTTGATGAAAATCAATGATACATATCCTTTAAGAATGTTGATTGATGCAGTGAAGTATTACATTGAACATACGAATCGTCGAGTGACTTTTGAGTATATTTTATTAGATCATGTGAATGATGAGTTATCACATGCAGATCAGTTATCAGACTTGCTTAGGGGAATCAACTGTTATGTGAATTTAATACGTTACAATAAAGTAGAAGAATTTTCTTATAATGGAAGTAATGAAGTAAGAGCGAATCATTTTCACCAACGATTGTTGAATCGTGGAATCACCGCTACTTTAAGAAAAGAAAAAGGCGGAGATATTGATGCGGCTTGTGGGCAGTTAAGAAGTAAAAAAATAAAGGAGAGTGATGGGCTATGAGAAACTCAATGATTAAAAGTTCTGCGAAAGTAAATTTACAAGGGAAATATGGAATTGCAATTTTGGCTTTATTGATTGTTTTGGCGTTGTCATATGCCGCAACAAGTTTAAGTATTGGTTTGGCTTGGGTATTTGTATTACCAGTTTATATTGGGTATGCGAAATTTCATACTATCTTGGCACAAAATGATGAGCCTGACGTTGATGTAATGTTTGAAGGTTTTCGTGATCATTATTTTGATCATGTTCTTGTTTTGTTGTTGCAAAAGTTGTTTATCTTTTTATGGAGTTTGTTGCTTATTATCCCTGGAATAATAAAGGCGATTTCTTACGCGATGGTTCCTTATATCTTACAGGATCAAGATTATGATGTATTTGGAACAGACGCTATTACCTTAAGTAGAGAGATGATGAGCGGTTATAAAGCAAAACTGTTTATGTTGCATTTATCATTTATTGGATGGTATTTTTTGACTATTTTAACGCTCGGTTTATTGGCACTTTATGTACAACCATATGTGAAACAGTCAGAAGCGATTTTCTATCAAGATGTGAAAATGGCGTTTAGTAAAAAACAAATAAAAGGCTAATAGCCTTTTTTTGTTGAAAAAAGTTTTTCGTCTATGTTGCTGCGTTTTCTTAATTATTTGTTATAATAAATATAGAGATAAAGTTCATTAGGAGGTCCATTTGAAAAACGGTCGTATTATTAAATTAACTGGTGGTTTGTATACTGTGATGAATGAAACAGATCAAAGCATCCTAAACTTAAAAGCTAGAGGGTTATTTAGACACACCAACGAAAGTCCAAAAGTTGGTGATTTTGTAACGTATGATGAAGATTTTATTATGACCATTAAAGAACGAGAAAATAGTTTGTTAAGACCACCCATTTCAAATGTGGACCAGGCAATCTTAATACAAAGTTCAAAGGCACCAGATTTTCAATTTACGTTATTAGATCAATTTTTATTATTGATCGAACATGAAGATATTTTGCCAGTCATTGTGATCAATAAAATTGATTTATTGACAGAAAAAGAACTCCTGGAATTAAAACAAGCAATGACCTATTATGAAACGTTTTATGACGTGTATTATGTGAGTGCGAAAATGCAAATTGGGATTGATCAATTGCCAGATGTTTTTCGTGATAAAGTAAGTGTCTTTGCTGGCCAAACTGGGGCTGGTAAGTCTAGTATATTAAATGCTCTTGATGCATCGCTAGATATCAAAACAAATGAAATTTCAAAAGCCTTAGGAAGAGGAAAACATACAACGAGACATACGGAACTGATTCCTTTGTTTGGTGGATTGATTGCCGATACTCCAGGGTTTTCTAAACTTGATTTTTCACATATAAATGAAGATGAAGTGGCGCATTGTTTTGTTGATTTTTTCGCCTTATCGTCACAGTGTAAATTCCGTGAATGTAAACATATTAACGAACCAAAGTGTGTGGTGAAAGAAGCAGTATCAAAAGGAAATATATTACCAGCGAGATATGATGATTATTTGTATATTATGAACATCGTAAAAGAACATAAAAAACAGAGGTGATTTGATGATAATAGCCCCATCTATTTTATCGGCAAATTTTGGTAATTTGTCGGAATCTATTGAAAAAGTCAGTAGTGCTGAATGGCTCCATGTTGATGTGATGGATGGACATTTTGTACCAAACATGTCGATTGGACCAGTGGTTGTTAAAGGTCTTCGTCCATATACATCGCAAGTCTTTGATACACATTTGATGATTAGTGATCCGATGAAATATGCAAAAGAGTTTGTGGATGCAGGAAGTGACCGTATTACTTTTCATATTGAAACTGTAAAGGATCCAATGCAGATGATTGAACATTTACATGAATTAAATGTAAAGGTTGGAGTATCGATTAAACCAGCCACATCAGTTGAATCGATTGCGCCATACCTATCAAAAATTGATCAAGTATTGGTGATGAGTGTTGAACCTGGCTTTGGTGGACAAGAATTTATGATGAACAGTGTTTTAAAAATAGAAGAACTTTCACGCATTAGAAAAAAAGAAGGGCTATCTTTTCTAATAGCCGTTGATGGAGGAATCAATAAAGAAACTGCGGTTTTTTGTAAAAAAGCGGGAGCGGATGTATTGATTGCCGGGTCTTACGTTTTTAAGAGTGATCATCCAAATGGGAAAGTAGATTCCTTACGATGATTGTAAAAATCTTTGTGAGTCCTTCTAGTCAAGGTTTGATTGATATGTATCATAGTGAAGCGGGAGAAGTGATTATTGGTGTTGAAAAAGGCGCCTATATGCTCGCTAAGAATAGAATTGCGATGGACCGTGCAGTAGGTGATTTTGATTCTGTTAATGAAACAGAGAAACAATTAATTGCGAAATATGCAGAAGCGGTCCAAATCCATGAAGTAAAAAAGGATGAGACAGATACTGCTTTGGCACTTGATATGGCATTAAATTATCGACCAGATAAAATTATCATATATGGTGGAATTGGAACAAGATTTGATCATACCTATGCGAATATGCTTTTGTTAAAAAAAGGGAACATCATCCAAGTGGATGAGTTCCATAAAATGTATGTGTTAAGTCCAGGGACATATGAAATTGAAAACGCGTATGAGTATATTTCTTTTTTTGCAATTGAAGATGTGAAAAACTTACATTTAAAAGATTTTTATTATCCTTTAAAAAAAGATCTTCTCACTAGATTTGATCCTTTATGTATTTCTAATCAAGGTTCAGGAATTGTTTCATTTGAAGATGGATTATTGCTTGTTATACACGCAAATGATTAACGTCTTAGGACGTTTTTCTTTTTTTCTTGACATTCACGTAACGTAAAGGTTTATACTAAAATAAGAGGTGATAACTTGTTAAAAATAGATGAAATATCAAACTTAAGTGGACTAAGCAAAAGAAGTATTCGGTATTATGAAAGTAAGGGATTGTTAGAACCAAAAAGATCAGAAGGGAACTATCGATTGTACGACGAAAAAGAGATTGTAAGATTGTATATGATTCGGTTACTAAAGGAACTAGATCTATCGATAGAAGATATTAAAGATATTGTACTTGATCATCAGTCATATGAAGATGTCCTAAGCGTATCTTTGAAAAAAATAAAATCTGAAGTTCAGCGTAAAAATAAGATCATTTTCACAGTTGAAAAAATCATCAATAAGGAGAAAAAAATGACAGAAAAAAGCGTGTTTGATCAATTTAAGAAATCGTTGATTGATCAAAATAATCAACAATTTGGCGAAGAAGTAAAAACAAAATACGGTGAAAAGAGTCTGACTGATTCAAACAAATTGTTTATGGCACTTTCAAAAGAACAATATCAAGATGTTGAATCATTGAATGCAGCCATCAATGAAATGTTAAAAATCTCAGTTGAAAATCAATTGAGTCCGAATTCGAATCAGGGAATAATGTTGGGCAAAATGCACCACAAATGGTTGATGTATTATTGGAAAGAGTATTCGAAAGATGCACATGAAGGACTAGCGAATATGTATGTGGAGGATGAACGATTTAAGAAGTATTACGAAGACATTGTGGTTGGTGGTGCAACATACATCAAAGAAGCGATTTTGGCGTACATAAATAGTAACCAATGAAAAAAGCACTCGTTTGAGTGCTTTTTCATAAAGAAAGAGGGAGATTTATTTTGATCTAAGTTTCTAGAATAAAGTCATAAAAAAAGCCGATACTATCGGCTTAATAGTAACATTTCTTCGAACTATGCGCGTTTTACAAGCCCACTTTTTAAAGCTCTTGTTGATACATATACGCGTTTCACTTGTCCATCTTCGTCAATGATTCTCACTTTTTGAAGGTTTGCTTTCCATTTTTTCTTAGAAGCATTCATCGAGAACGAACGAGAATTTCCAGATAAACCTGCTTTTCCAGTAATATAACATTTTCTTGCCATGTCTATTTCCTCCGATCATTTTAGGATTTCCAGCATTTTTAATTTTACCACAAAAAAACCAAAAATCAAGTAAAAATACAAAAATATTTGGATGCTGTAGTGTTTATTTGCTTTTTGTTAAGTTTGAAAAATAAAATACTACTTGTATATTATAACGTGCACCTTTTAGTGATGTCAAATGAAAGCGTAATTAAGGCAATAATAAGATATTTGCTTTGGATGGCAAAGTATGAGTGGAAACTCATATGAAAATCGAGGTAAAGCGCGCCATTTCTTAATAGTTGCATTTTGAAAAGTAGTATGATAAAATAGGAAAAGTCTAAAATAAAATAATAATCCAATTAAAATATACTATTAAAAATGGAGGAACAGAATATGAATTCTAATGTAATCGACGGTAATTTATTTAAAGTCTTAATTACAAACGGAACGATTGCACTTCGAAATGATCATCAACGTATTAATGAATTAAACGTCTTTCCTGTACCTGATGGAGATACAGGTAGCAATATGCAGTCTACTATGATGTCAGGAGTAAAAGCAATTAGTGATTTAGCAGATGAATCTGTAGATAAAGTAGCGAAAACATTATCACGTGGACTATTAATGGGTGCACGTGGAAATAGTGGTGTGATACTATCACAATTATTTAGTGGTTTTGCGAAAACATTCAAAGATTTAACAACTGCTAGTCCAGTTGACTTTATGAAAGGCATGCTACAAGGTGTCAAACAAGCCTATGGAGCAGTTATCAATCCAGTTGAAGGAACAATCTTAACAGTTGCTAGAGAAGCGGCTGATACGACTATGGAAATGATTAACGTAGATACTAGTTTATTAGATGCAATGAAAATATATATTCAAGAAGCATATGAATCATTGAAACGCACACCAGATTTATTACCTGTATTAAAAGAAGCAGGTGTTGTCGATAGTGGTGGCGCAGGATTTATCGTGATCATCGAAGGAATCATCAATGCTCTTGAAGGAGATATCTTAGAAGATTCTAAATTCAATACAGTACAAAGTGTTAGTAATGAAATTGGGACTTATGAAGGAGATACAAACTTCGGATATTGTACAGAGTTTATTGTTCAGTTAAGTGAAGCTGCTAAGTTCAATCGTGATAAATTTATCAAACGTTTATCTCGTTTTGGAGATAGTATTGTTGTAGTGAATGATGAAGAAATTTGTAAAGTACATATTCATACACAAACTCCAGGAGATGTATTAAACTTCGGACAACAATATGGAAACTTTGCAACATTGAAAATTGAAAATATGAGTTTACAACATAGTGAAACATTATTACATACAGCAGGTGAAGGACATGACTGTGGTCATGATCATGCAGCGTTTGCTGGAACTGAGCATTCTAAATATGGAATCATTACTGTCGTGAATGGTAGTGGATTACACGAAACGTTCAAAGAAATGGGTGTTTCATGTATCATTGATGGTGGACAAACAATGAATCCATCAACAGAAGACTTTATTCAAGCAGTTGAAGCAATGAATGCTGACCATATCATTATTATCCCGAATAACGGAAACGTAATGTTGAGTGCAGAAACAGCAGCGAAATATATTGAAGATCGAAGCATTACAGTGTTGCCAGCAAAAACAATTGCGCAAGGATATGCATCACTTACTATGTTTGATGCGAATCAAGAACTTGAAGACAACATTGATGAAATGATTGAACTGATTGAACATGTAAAAACTGGTGAAGTAACATATGCAGTTCGTGATACAGAAGTCAATAAAATTAAAATTAAAAAAGGTGAATACATTGGGATTGCCAATGGCGATATCGTTGTATCAGAAATAGAACGTACTGATGCAGTCACAAAGCTAGCGTCTTCACTCATTGATGATGATAGTGAGATTGTTACAGTAATGTATGGTAAAGATGTTTCAGAAAATGAACTTGAAAAAGTGTTGTTATATTTAGATGCACATTTCCCTAGCGTTGAAGTAGAAACCATTAAGGGAGAACAAGAGATTTATTCATTCATTCTTGCAGTTGAGTAAAAGAGTATAGAAATATACTCTTTTTTTCTATATAATGAGATTAGGTGATTAACGTGAGCTCATTAAGTGAAATTAAAGGAATCGGGAAAAAAACGAAAGACAAATTAAATCGTAATGGAATTTACGATTGTTTTGATTTGATTAATCAATATCCTGCCCGTTATGAAGTCTTTGAATTGACCAATTTAAAAGATGCTGAAGATGAAGAAAAAGTAACATTGTTAGCACAAGTAGTTAAAAAACCTAAGGTAGCATATATTAGAAAAAATTTAACGAAACTTAGTTGTGACATAATAATTGAAGATATACCATATAATATGGTGATTTTTAATCGTGAATATTTAACCAATATTTTAGATGTCAAAGCGATGATCGTGATCACTGGTAAATTAGAGCGATCAATAAAACGTTTTACAGCAACAACGTTAAAATTGAAAAAGAATTTCGCCAATTCTGTTGAACCTATTTATAATGTAGACAAAGTTGGTGACAAACAAATGCAAAAGTATTGTCTATCAGCTGTAGAGCTATATGGATATTTGATGAAGGAATATATTCCTAATCGTTTTATAAAAAAATATCAACTGTATACAAAGAGCGAATTGCTAACTAGAGTACATAACCCAAAACATAAAGGGGACTTAATTCAAGTCAAACGAAGATTAAAATATGAAGAGTTGCTTTTTTTCGCTTTACAAATTACATATATTAGACAGCTTCAACCTGTCAATGAAAAATATCAGAAAAAATATGATATAGATATTGTGAAAGCATTTATCAAAACACTTCCATTTTCGTTAACAAGTGATCAAAAGCAGGCAACAAATGAACTTTTTAAAGATATAAAATCCCCTAAAATGATGAACCGATTACTTCAAGGTGATACAGGAAGTGGAAAAACAATTGTTGCTTTTATTCTTGTTATGGGGGTAATAACTAGTGAACATCAAGTTGCACTGATGGCACCTACTGCTTTACTGGCAAAGCAACATTTTGAAAAAGCAAAACGCTATTTTAAAATGTTTGATGTTACATTATTTTTGCTAACTGGAAACACTTCGAAAAGTGATCGAGAAATGATAAAAAAAGCCTTAAAAACAAACAACAAGGTGTTTGTGATTGGAACACATGCACTGTTCAGTGAAGATATTGTCTATAAAAACCTAGGGCTCATTATTACAGATGAACAACATAGATTTGGCGTAAATCAACGTCAATTATTACGCAATAAAGGACAATACCCAGATGTTCTTTATATGAGTGCAACACCAATCCCAAGAACCTTGGCTATTAGTGTGTTTGGAGATATGGACCTCACGACGATTAAACAAAAACCAGCAAATAGAAGAGCAGTTCACACAAAATTATTTAATAAAGAAGATTTACTAATGGTTTATAATTTGATGGAACAAGAACTAAACAAAAAACATCAAGTTTATGTGGTGACTCCTTTAATATTAGAATCAACGGTCAATCAGGAGAAAGCGAATGCACAAGATGTATATCAACAATTAAAAAAAGTGTTTAAACAATATCGTGTTGGACTTGTTCATGGAAAAGTTGAGACGGAAGAAAAAGAACGTTTGATGCAGATGTTTTATGATCAAGAAATTGATATTTTGGTTTCGACCACTGTGATAGAAGTGGGTGTTGATAATGCCAATGCATCAATGATGGTCATTTTTGATAGTGATCATTTCGGGTTATCTCAACTTCATCAATTAAGAGGTCGAGTTGGCCGTGGAGACGCAGAAAGTTACGCTTTACTGATTGTTCAAAATAACGAATCAATGGAGCGTTTAAGAGTGTTAGAAGAAAGCAACGATGGCTTTTACTTAAGTGAAAAAGATTTAGAAATGCGTGGTCCTGGTCAGTTTTTTGGATCAAAACAAAGTGGCGTTTTATCATTTGGACATGCATCAATTGTAGAAGATTTTCATATTTTCTTAAAAGCAAAAGAAGATGCGAAAGAAATTGTCAATGAACATGAACGAGATCAGTCTCGATATGAGGATTTAATTCAGAAAATAAAACAAGAGATTGATGCTCAAAAATATGATGAACTATGGTATAATGAATAACACATAACGAGGTGATAAATATGATCAAAATTGCAGTAGATGCTATGGGTGGTGATTTTGCTCCGAAAGAACAAGTTGAAGGAGCAATGAAAGCCATTAGCATGTTAGATGACATTGAGGTCGTTCTCTTCGGAGAAAAAAGTGTGATTGAACCGTATTTAACAAATGATGAACGTATCACAATTGTTGAAAGCGAGGGTACAATTGATATGGGTGAAAAAGACCCAATCAGTGCAATCCGTTCAAATCGCAAAAGCTCGATGGCATTAGCATTAAGCAGTGTACGTAGTGGGGATACAGACGCTGTAGTAAGTAGTGGAGCAACACAAGCATTGATTGCAGGTGCACACATTTTGGTTGGTCGTTTAAAAAGTATGAAACGAACAGCTATTGCACCGTTAATTCCAAATGTAAAAGGAACACAGACAATTCTCCTTGATGCAGGTGGGAATTTAGAAATCAAAGCAGAATACATGAGACATCAAGCGTTATTTGCCCACATATACGCTGAAAAGGTCTTGAAAATCAACAAACCAACTATTGGTCTTTTAAATATTGGGACTGAAGCTGGCAAAGGGCGAGATTTAGATAAAGAAGTTTTCGAACTATTTAAAGATGACCCAATCTTGAATTTTGTTGGTAATGTTGAGCCAAAAACAATTTTAAATCCTCCTTGTGATATCATCATAAGTGATGGATTTACAACGAACATTGCGATGAAAACTATTGAAGGTACCGCAAAGGGTATGGGTATGATTTTGAAGCAAGAATTAAGCAAAGGGTTTTTCGGAAAAATAGGGTTATTACTAAGTGCAAAAAACCTCAAAAACTTTAAGAAAAAGATGGCTCCTGAAGAAATAGGGGGGGCTATGATTTATGGATTACGTGGTGTTGTAGTGAAGGCACAAGGATCTTCAAAAAGTATTGGATTTTATAATGCAATTCGCCAAGCACGTAACGTAGTTTATGAAGATGTGATCAATAAAGTTGAAGAGACGATAAAGAGGGATGTTAAAGATGAGTAAATTAGAAGCATTCTTCGGCCTTGATTTTGAAGATAAAAAATTATTAGAAACTGCATTAACCCATTCATCTTATGCGAATGAACATCAAACAGAGAGTAATGAACGTTTAGAATTTATTGGTGATGCAGTATTGGATTTATTAATGGGTGATTACTTATACAAACGTAATCCGAAATTTCATGAAGGTGATTTAACCAAGACAAGAGCGAAAAACGTCTGTGAAAGTGCGCTTGTTGAGTATGCGAAAGCATGCAATTTAAAAGAATACCTTCTTCTTGGAAAAGGAGAAGAAAAAAATGGTGGTCGCGATCGTGTTGCGATTCAAGCTGATGCTTTTGAAGCATTTATTGGCGCAATATATTTAGATAAAGGATTAGAAGAAACATTAAAAGTATTTAATTTAGTGGTTGTACCACTTGTAGAAGAGGAAAGAGATGAAGACTTTGTCGACTATAAATCTTATCTACAGGAACTGGTTCAATCAGATAAACGACAACTCGAATATCGATTGATTAGTGAAGAAGGTCCCTCCCATAATAAAACATTCACAATGAGAGTTTACATGGATGACATATTAATGGGTGAAGGAATCGGGAAAAGTAAAAAAGAAGCAGAGCAGCACGCGGCTGAGCGAGCACTGAAAAAACTTGCGATCCGTTCAATTAAATTTTAGTATTTAAGAGGTGATTTGGTGGATATTAATGAAATGAAACGTTTAATCAGAAATAACATTGTTGATTTTACGGAGTTAGTGTTAAACAATTATAATAAATTGGGTCTAGATGAAACTGATGCGGTTATTATTATTAAGTTGTCATACTTATTGAATAAGAACATCAACTTTATCAACCCCAAACAATTATCTGAAATGCTTTCGATTTCACCACAAACGACCTCTAAACGATTAAACAATTTAATGGACCGTGGCTTTGTAAAAATTAAACTAGCAAAAGATGCTCGTGGAAAAGAAACAGAAACATTCGATTTAGATCACATTATATTAAGAATTTTAAAAGAAGATTTTGAACAAAAAGAACATACGAATGAACATGAGTTGATTTCACTGTTTGAAGATGAGTTTCAAAAGATTTTATCACCACTAGATATTCAAATTATTACTAAGTGGATAGAAGAAGAGCATTATACAAAAGATCAAATCAAAGAAGCTTTATTTAAAGCAGTAAAAGCAAACCGAAAATCAATCAACTATGTCGATGGTATTTTACTAAAAACAGACCATAAAAAAGTCAAACCGAAAACGAAGATTAATGTGAAGGATTTGAAGAAAATATGGGAAGAGTAGAAACCATTTTAGATGTACTTGATGAGATGTTTCCAAGTGCTCAGTGCGAACTAGTTCACAACAATGGCTTTGAATTGCTTGTTGCGGTGATGCTGAGTGCACAAACAACAGATGAGTCTGTGAATAAACTAACAAAATCATTGTTTAAAAAATATCGAACACCTAGTGATTTTGCAAATGCAGATTTGGCTGTTTTAGAGCAAGACCTTAGAACAATTGGTTTGTTTCGAAACAAAGCGAAAAACTTAAAAACTATGGCTATGATGTTACTTGAAGAATACAATGGAGAAGTTCCTTCTTCTCAAGTAGAATTAGAGAAATTGCCAGGTGTTGGACGCAAAACAGCGAATGTTGTTCTCAGTGTGTGGTTTGATGTACCAAGGATTGCGGTTGATACACATGTTGAACGTGTATCGAAACGTTTAAAACTTGCGTATTTAAATGATTCAGTATTAAAGGTAGAAGAGAAATTGATGCGTAAAATTCCAATGAATCGTTGGAGCGATACCCATCATAAAATGATTTTTTTTGGTCGTTATCACTGTACAGCGAAAAGACCAAATTGTGATCAATGCAAATTAAAAGAATTATGTAGATACCCCCATATCTAAGTATTGATAAAGAGGTTTTCCTCTGATTTATGGATTTTCCCTTGGAATTCACCAGTTATGTAAGTGAAAAAAACTGTTGTTTTTTTCAACATTTTTTTATTACCTTTTAAGTCTATTTATTATATGATAGACTTACCAAAATTGCTAGAGGAAGGAATACAACATGATTAATGTGAAAAAATCTCTTAAAAAGAGAAAAAAAGATGAGAAACGGGATAAAAATTTAGGGAGTCATTTGAAAAGAAGACGACTTGAACTCAAACAAAAACAAGGTTGGGTTGCCCAAGGTATTTGTAGTGTTAGTTATCTGTCTAAAATTGAAAATAATAAGGCAGAAGAGAACAAAATGTTGGTCAGAGAAATTATGCATCGACTTGATGTTGATCCAAGAATATTTCAAATCAATATTGAAGATGAGCAGTATTTAATGAAGGCAATAAGAGCCTTTTATTATCATGATGCAAAAGAATTAGACAAAATTTTTCAAGAAGTAAAGAGTATTGAACACAATTTAACGATCAATTTGGTCAAATTATGTTATCTTGTTTTTCACTCAGATGAAAAAGCTGTTCCATTAGTTTTAATGTTAGAAGAATCAATCGCAAATATGAACGATTTAGATCTACAAGCTTTTTTGGTGTTTGCGGGATACTTTTATATAACAAGGAAGGAATATCTTTTCGCTTATGAGTTGTTCGATATTTCAATTGGTATTGTTCAAGAAAATGAGTATCTAACTGCTTTAGAAAACAAAAAAATGTTTGAAATTAAACAGTATTTAGGAATAAAAAATAGTTCAATAAAATTTATGTACGAAGCAGAGAGATTATTGCAAAAACACCATAATCGATATCGAATAGACAAGCTTAATTTGATTAAAATTAACCATCTTTTTAAAGAGGATGTTAATGCAGCAGATGAAGAATTGAAAACATTACAATCAGTAAAATTCCATAAAACGTTGTTAGACAAATACTATTTATTATCAGCAAAAACAAATGTAAGACTTTCAAAAGAACAATTGGCTAAAGAATATTTGAGTTTGATAAAGCAAGATAGTGTTTTTTATGTTGATGCGCTATTCTTAGAGTATCAGATGACTGATGACGAAAAAGAAAAAGATGCAATTGCGAAGCTAATCAATGAACAAGCAATTGCAAAAGAACATATGACTATCATCATTAAATTTCGCTTGATGCGATTAAAGGAAATCGAAGAACAAAAAGAGTATATAAAAGATGTAGCGATTCCTTATGCTAAAAAAACACATAACCTCGATTTGTTTCATGATTTTGTCATAGATATTACTGGTATATGTATCGCTACATCAAGATACAAAGAAGCAACACAATACATTAAAGCATATATCAAAGAAAGAGAAAAAATGTATCAATATATTGAAGAATTGTCTTCAAATTAAGTGATGCTATAAACTTGTAAAAACCATATCCTTACTCTATAATATTTAGAGAATGGATGTGGTTTTTTATGAATCAAAAGAGTAGTGATATGCTAGAAAATATGAATATCAAAAGATTATTGATTACATTAAGCATTCCCGCAACTTTAGGAATGATGGTGAATGCACTATATAATTTAATCGATGCTTTTTTTGTATCAAAAGGCGCTGGACAAATAGCACTTGGCGCATTGACGCTTGCATTTCCTGTACAAATTGTCATCACCGCAGTGGGTATTATGATTGGTATAGGAAGTGCTAGTGTCTTCTCGAGAGCTTTTGGACGAAAAGATTATGAAACAATGAAAACCGCAGTAAATACGGCATTAAGAATTGATTTATTGATTGCTGGATTGATTTCGATTGTCGGGTATATATTTTTAGATGAACTGCTTGTATTATTTGCTGCATCAGAATCAAATGTGGAGTATGCCAAAGATTATTTAGGGGTCATCTTGTTAGGATTGGTTCCTTTATCTCTTACTATTGTGATGAACAACTTAGCACGCGCAGAAGGTCGACCAAAAATTGCGATGATCACGATGATGATTGGGGCAGGGTTAAATATTATACTAGACCCTATATTTATTTTCGATTTTGGGTTAGGTCTTGGTGTAAAAGGAGCCGCAATGGCAACGGTGATCTCTCAGTCTATCGCATTTATGTATGCACTCTTTAACGCATTATCACCGAAATCTTCATTGAAGATTGATGTGACAAATTGGCTAAAAATTCATTTAAAAACAGCCAAAGAAATCTTAAGTATTGGACTTCCTACTTTTGTCAGAAATTCTATTGGGGCGGTTTTAACGATTGTTATTTTAAACTTAATTAGTTTTTATTCTCCAGGAGATTCTGCTATTTATACATCAATTTATGGAGTCATCAACCGAATCATGGCGTTTATATTTATGCCAGGATTTGGATTAGTACAAGGATTGGCTCCCATTGCTGGATTTAGCTATGGAGCGAAGAATTATAAACGTCTGACTGATTCTGTTATTTTTGCGACGACCCTTATAATGGCTTATTTTGCTTTTGGATTTATCTTCATTCAGTTATTTGCAGAGTCAATCTTTACCGCATTCAGTGAAGAAGGAAATGACACAGCATTCTTTATCTCATATGGTGCACGATCCTTTAAAATCATCTCATATGGGTTTTTATTACTTGGCTTACAAATTATGTTGAGTTCTTTGTATCAAGCGTTAGGATATCCAATAAGAGCATTGATTGTTGCGACATCAAGACAGTTTTGGTTGTTTTTACCAATTGCCCTAGTTATGACGCAGTTATTTGCCTTAGAAGGTATTTGGATGACGTTTGCTATCGCAGATATATTGGCTGGATTAATTAGCTTTGTCATGTTGCGTTATGAACTGAATATTTTTAAAAGAAAACATCGAGAACAAGTGAATCAAAATAGTGGACTTATCATGCAAGTTTAAACAGGTAGAAATACCTGTTTTTTTTAATGTAAAAAAGATAGTAAAAATTAGTTTAAATTGTAGTAAAATTATAGTATAATTTTACTAAGAAAGTAGGTGATGGTTTGGCAACCTTAAAAGAAATTGCTGAAGCAGTAGGCACTTCCATCACAACAGTATCACGTGTACTCAATTATGATCATACGTTGTCTGTGAGTGATGAGATGCGCTTAAAAATCATTGAAGTAGCGCAAGAAATGAATTATCAAACGCCAAGAAACAGGAAAACGATTCCTGATGTCAATCAAAAAAGAATTGGTATTATACATTGGTATGATGTGAAAAGCGAGCTTGATGATCCTTACTATGTTGGAATTAGAAGAGGGATAGAGAATCTTGCGAGCACCTCAAAAGTGGATACCAAAATCCTTTACCAAGAAGAGGGAGAGTATCAATTAAAGAAACTTGGCCCGATTGATGGTTTGATTTGTGTTGGGAAATTTACACCTGAGCAAGTTGCGCTCTTTTTACAGATCACCAATCGAATTGTTTTTGTTGATAGTTCGCCAGATATTCGATCTTATGATAGTGTTGTGATTGATTTTAAAGATGCGATCAAACAAGTTGTTGATTATTTTTCATTAAAAGGATACACAGAAGTTGGATATTTAGGTGGAAAAGAACGCGTTAGTGAAGATATTTTATTAGGAGAACGACGTGCTAGATATTTTGAAGAGTACACAAAAAGATTAAATATGCATCATCCTAACCATATCCATATTAAAGAATTTAATAGTGAGTCAGGTTACGCAATGATGAAAGAAGTATTAAAAAATAAGAACTATGCAAAAGCATACTTCTGTGCCAATGATTCCATAGCGTTAGGGGCATTAAAAGCCATCCATGAAGAAGGCATAAAAGTACCAAGCGATATTGCGTTAATCGGGTTTAATGATGATGCGACTAGTGCCTTTACGTATCCTAGTTTAACGACAATTAGAGTGTATACAGAATTTATGGGAGAACAAGCATTGATGAGTTTATGTGAACAATTTAATGGAAGAACAATTCCGGTGAGAAAGATGATTCCAACCGAACTCGTTCTACGAGAAAGTGCTTAAGTGAGGAGGAATAGTGTGATTCATTTTGATGAAGAACAAAATATATTTTATTTAGAAACAAAAGAAACATCCTATATTATGTTGATCAATCAGTATAAACACTTAGAACATATTTACTATGGACAAAGAATCAAACATCCAAAAGACATCAATGCTTTAAAAATGGATTATGAGTTTGAACTTGGAAGTGCTACATCTTACAACAAGGATTCGAAGGGGTATATGTTGAATCATAAATTATTAGAAGTTTCTAGTTATGGGAAAGGTGACTACCGTGAACCAACAGTGCATATTGAACTTCCTGATGGAACTCGTACATTAGATTTTACCTATAAATCACACGAGATTGTTCATAACCATACAGTGAAAAATATGCCGTTATCTGATAAGGATGAAACTTTAAAGATTACATTAGAAGATTCTTTAGCGAAAGTGGATCTTTGTTTATATTATTCAGTGTATGAAGATGTGAACATCATCACTAGACAATTAGAAATCATCAATCATCAGGAAGAAGACATCATCATTGATAAGGCATTAAGTATGAATTTGGATATGTTGAATCAATCCTTTATGCTTAGAAAATTAGATGGTGCTTGGATTAGAGAACGCCATGTCAGTGATCATTTATTGACCAAAGGTATTCTTAAGATTGATAGTAAAAAAGGTGTATCAAGTAGTGACCATAATCCATTCATCATGATCAAAGAACAAAAAGCAACGGAAGATTATGGTAAGGTATTTGGTTTTGCGCTTGTCTATAGTGGAAATTTTGAAATCAATGTAGAGATAAGTTCACATGATTTATTAAGAATCAATATGGGAATCAATAGTTTTGACTTCCGTTATCCACTGGCCAAAGAAACATCCTTTTTCACACCAGAAGTCATCATGACAATGAGTGGTGAAGGTATCAATAAGGCAAGTAGTCATTTTCATGATTTTATCAATCAGTACCTTATTCCAAAAGAACACCGTTTTAAAGATCGCCCGATTATCATCAATAATTGGGAAGCAACATATTTTGACTTTAATGAAAAAAAGCTCTTAGCCATCGCCAAGAAAGCAAAAAAACTCGGGATTGAATTGTTTTGTTTAGATGATGGTTGGTTCGGGAAGAGAAATGATGATTTTTCTTCACTTGGCGATTGGCATGTAAACAAGAAAAAAATTCCTAAAGGAATCCAACATCTTTCAAGAAAAATTCGTCAATTGGGTTTGGCATTCGGTATTTGGGTTGAACCAGAAATGGTTAGTGTTGATAGTGAACTTTATCGTGCTCACCCAAACTGGGCGATTAAAATACCTCACAAGGAGACAAGTTTGGGAAGAAATCAACTGATGCTTGATTTAACCAACCATGAAGTAAGAGAATATATAAAAAATAGTATCAGTGATGTGATTGATCAAGCAGAAGTTTCTTATGTTAAATGGGATATGAATCGTAATATTAGTGATGTATATAGTCATGCATTAGATGTGAAATCACAAGGAAAATTCCATCATTTATATGTACTTGGTCTTTATGAAATATTAGAATATTTAACCGATAAATACCCACATATTTTATTTGAATCTTGCAGTAGTGGAGGCAATCGATTTGATTTAGGAATGCTTCGATATATGCCACAAACTTGGACGAGTGATAACACCGATGCGTTTGAACGATTGTTGATTCAAGAAGGAACAAGTATGTGTTACCCACTTTCTACTATATCAAATCATGTTAGTGGGGAGAGAAGTCATCAAGTGATGCGTCATACACCACTTGAAACAAGGTTTCATGTGGCTGCGTTTGGTGTCTTAGGATATGAACTTGATTTAAGAAGTTTGACACCCTTTGATGAAAAGGTCATACAAAAGCAAATTTCTTTTTATAAAGAACATCGCAAGTTATTACAATATGGTGAATTTAGACGCCTTCGCACTGTTAGAGAAGGTAATTATACTGTATGGCTCGCTTTATCTCCAAACAAAGAAGAAGCTTTATTAGGGTTTTTTCAAAAGCGCGCAATGCCAAATCCATCATTTGATAAGGTAGCAATCAAAGGATTGAGTGATGGAGATTATAAAATATCATCCAGAACTCAATATACTAACATTCGAACATTTGGTAGTTTGGTTAATGAAGCTTTACCAATTAAATTAAAAGTCAATCACTTTTTACATAATGTGATTGCCAATCGATATTTATTTGCGTTAGATAAGTTTGAACAATACTTAACAAATCATCAACTAGCACACAGTGAATTGTTACTCCATCATATGTTTACGGGTACAGGGTATAACGATAACGTGATGTTGCTTGAAGATTATGGATCAAGAATATTTATCATAAAAAAGGAGAAAAACAATGAAGAAAGTAGCCCTCAGTAACAAAGAAAAATTCTCGTATGCATTTGGTGGTTTAGGAAAAGATATGATGTTTGCGATGAGTACGATTATGTTGTTTTATTTCAACGATTTATTACTAATCAATGCAGCCTTTTTAGGAATTATGATGATGGTGGTGCGTATATGGGATGCGGTGAATGATCCGATTATGGGAAGCATAGTTGACCGTACGAGAACAAAATACGGAAAATTCCGACCATGGATTTTGGCCGGCGCAATATCGAATGCGATTGTCCTTGTTGTCTTATTTTTAAATCCTGATTTTCAAACTGGATCTTTGATGCAGTTGGTCTATGTGACAACGTTTTACACATTGTGGGGAATGACCTATACGCTAATGGATATTCCTTTTTGGTCGATGATACCTGCATTAAGCAATGATCAAAAAGAACGTGAAAGTATCACGGTTTTAACGAGATTGTTTACAAGTATTGGTTACTTTATTGTGGCAGGTGGATATTTAACCTTTGCACAAATACTTGGTGGCGGAAAAAATCCTGAAAACCAAATCGTTGGATTGATGTATTTTGCGATCATTGTAGCGGTGATTTTTGTCGTTTCAGAACTGATTGTGTTCTTTAATGTGAAGGAACAAATCGTGGTTGAAGAACGTGAAAAAAGGACCTTAAAACAAATGTTTCAACTGTTAAGAGAAAATGATCAATTGCTTGTCGTTATGATTGTTGTATTGATCATCAACTTTACTCTATATATCACTAGTGGAATGGCGATTTATTATATAACATATAATATTGGGAACCCAGATTTGTTCTTCTTATTCATTGCTGCGGGTGGTGCTCTTCAAGTAACTGGGTCAGTCTTTTATGCATTGTTGGCAAAATACTTTAGACGTAAAAAAATCTTTAATATTGCAATTTTGATTCAGTTTGTTGGATTTGTTTTGCTGTTTATCAATGCTTTCATCATTGAATCGAATGTCGCATTGTTATTTGTCTTTTCTGCATTGGTATTCTTAGGACAAGGTATCTTTATGGTTTTACAAACTGTGTTGCTGAGTGATACAGTAGAATATGGTGAGTTAAAAATTGGGAAGCGTAGTGAAGCAACTGCGTTTAGCGTACAAACGTTTGTTGTAAAACTTGCGATGGGATTATCTTCAGGAGTTATTGGGGTTGGACTTGCAGTCATCAACTTTATGAAACCAGTTGAAAATCCTGATGGAACAATCACCAGATTGATGCAAAGTGATTCTACTTTGCTAGGTATGAGTTTGATGATGTTTATATTACCGTTATTTGGACTACTATATAGTCGTTATATCTTTAATAAGAAACACATTTTAAATGAAGAAAAATACCAAGAAGTTGTAGAAAAACTGCAAGCTAAAAGAGGTGTAGGAAGTGAATCAATCGAATCATAGAACGTATATAAATCATGATTGGCATTATATAAATGATTATCAAGATCGTTATATAAGTGCATTTCCAAAAACAAACGAAAAGGTGTCATTGCCACATACAAATATCGAACTACCACTCAATTATTTTGATGAAAAGAGTTATCAGTTTGTTAGTGCATATGAGCGAAAACTTAAAGTTGAGAAAAAAACAGACAAGCGCTATATCTTACATTTTGAAGGTGTGATGGCTTATGCTGAAGTTTATCTAAATCAGACCTTAGTAGGATCACATAAAGGTGGATATACACCTTTCTCTTTTGATGTGACTAAATATTTGACAAAAGAAGAAAACACTATATTTGTGAAAGTTGATAGTACAGAAAGAACAGATATCCCACCACATGGATTTGTCGTTGATTATTTAACCTATGGTGGGATATACCGTGAGGTATATCTTGAAGAAGTAGATGAAAACTTCATCAAACATGGATTAATAGATGCACGTGATGGGCAGCTTGATGTAAGGCTCTTATTTAATGCAGAGAAACCATCCAAAGAAGAAGTGATTATCATCATAGAACAAGATGGACGTGAGATTAAAGAGATTGATTGTACCTTGGATTATCATCAAAATGAACAAACCTTGTCATATAACATTGATCTTCAAACATGGACTTTAGATAATCCAGTCTTATATACGTTAAAGATTCTTAGGCAAGGTGAAACAATCTATCAAACGAACTTTGCTTCTAGGACATTAACTTGGAAAGAAGATGGATTTTACCTTAACAATAAAAGAATTCAGTTAAAAGGACTTAATCGACATCAATCGTATCCATATGTTGGTTACGCGATGCCTTCAAGCATGCAAAAATTGGACGCTGATATCTTAAAGTATGAATTGGGATGCAATATCGTCAGAAGTAGTCATTATCCACCAAGTAAGCATTTTTTAGATCGTTGTGATGAAATTGGGTTGCTTGTATTTAATGAACTACCAGGCTGGCAACATATTGGTGATGAAGATTGGCAAGATTTAAGTGTCTTACATGTCAAAGAAATGATTTTAAGAGATTATAATCATCCCTCAATCATCATTTGGGGTACGAGAATCAATGAGTCAAAAGATATGGATTCTTTTTATCAAAGAACCCATGATATGGCCAAACAATATGACCATTATCGTGCAACAGGCGGTGTCAGAAACTTTAAGCAGTCTTCATTGATAGAAGATGTATATACCTATAATGATTTTGTACACCGTGGAAATAATATTGGCTTAGAACCACCAAAAAAAGTAAGGAAACAACAATCTCCTTACTTAGTCACCGAATACAACGGACATATGTATCCAACCAAATCTTTTGATGATGAGGCACACCGTGTATCACAACTAAAAAGACATCTTGCTGTACAACAGGATGCCCACAAACATCAAGATATAGCAGGTGCAATTGGTTGGTGTATGGCAGATTATAATACCCATAAAGATTTTGGGAGTGGAGATAAAATCTGTTACCACGGAGTAATGGATATCTTCCGTATACCAAAATATGCAAGCGCGGCATACCGTTCTCAAAGTGAAGAACCATATATGAAAGTCGCTAGTAATATCCAAATTGGTGATTTCGAAGCAAGTGAAATCAAAGATGTGTATGTACTTACGAATGCTGAATACATTAAATTTTATATCAATGATGACTTTATCGGAGATTTTTATCCAAGTGAACAATACATTCACTTACCACATCCTCCGGTCATCATCAATGATTTTATTGGACATTTAATTCATGAACATGAAACATTCTCAACAAAAGATGCCGACAGAGTAAAATCCGTGTTGTTGCACATCATGCATCATGGAATGAAGTTACCTTTGAAAGAAAAACTGAAAATGTTGATCGTTTTAATGAAGTATAAAATGTCGATTGATGAAGCAGCCAAACTCTATGAGAAATATGTTGGAAAATGGGGAATGGAATCACTAGAATACCGATTTGAAGCAGTGAAGAATGAACAAGTTATCCTTAAAGAAATCATTGGACCATTAAAAGAAACATCGCTCTTAGTTGAAGTGAATAACCACATCATCAAAGAAACTTCGACTTATGAAGTTGCGCGAGTTACGATCAAACATGTGGATCAATATCAACATATATTGCCTTATTCAAGTGAAGTCATCCATGTAGAAGTAGAAGGTCCAATTCAGTTGATTGGTCCGAATTTACTTGCATTAAGAGGCGGAAGCATTGGATTATATGTGAAGTCGATTCATCAAAAAGGAACTGGGACAATCAAAATTCATTCACAACGCTACGGAACAAAAGAAGTTCAGTTAGAGGTAAAATAAAAAAATCCAAGCATATTTGCTTGGATTTTTGTTAAGCTCTTTTTAATAGTTTGTTTGCCAATCCTAAATAATCAAGTCCAATTTCTTCTTCTGCAGAGAAAATAGAAAGATGATTTTTCGGCTGCCCGATTGGAATAGACGCTAATAAATCTGTTTTCAACTTCGTAGCGACAATTTCTCCGCCACCTTCACCAAAGATGTTGATTTGTTCATCATTATGAATGAAATGGCTCATATTTTCTACAACACCAATTAGTTTATGTTTCAATTGCTCAGCTGCAAAACCTGCTTTCACAGCAATATGAGATGCACTTGGATGTGGTGTTGTTACAATCAACATTTCACATTGTGGAATCAATCCTTGAATATCCATCGCAACATCTCCTGTACCTGGTGGTAAGTCGACTAGGATATATTCAATGTCTTTACTCCATAATACATCATAAAAGAAATGGTTCAACATTTTTCCAAGCATAGGACCACGCCACATTAATGGCTTATCTGGTTGTAAAAAGAACTCAGTAGATATCAATTCAATGCCATCTTTATTGAATGGAATAATCTTTTCATCTTTTGTTACATTTGGCATTTTAACATCCATATCAAGGATTGTTGGAATACTACTTCCATAGATATCCGCATCAATAATACCGACTTTTTTACCCAATGTTTTGAAAGCATAAGCCAAATTCGCAGTCACAGTAGATTTTCCTACGCCACCTTTACCACTTGCGATACCGATATACTTGACTTTACGTTCTTTTGATAAGATACTATCACTTTTCTTAAGCAACTCAAATTCTGCTTTTAAGCCCGTAAAACCTAGATCTAATTTGATCAGTTTTGCAAGTGCACGTGTCATATATTTCTTGTACTCATCCTCGACTTTTTCAAGTCCGATGATGAGTGTGACAATGTTTGCTTCTTCATCAATCTCAATGTGTTTGACGCCACCAGTTTCTTTTAATGTTTTTTCATTTGATGGGTCTTTTAATTCTTCGATTCTTGCTTTTACTTCTTCTGTTGTATACATTTTATCACCCGTATTAATTATAGTAAATTAGTGAAATAAATCAATTGATATGCAAAATTAAAGGAGGGGCAAATTCTTCTTTAAATAGATTGCTTTTGGTATGCATACCAATGATTTTAGAAATGCGTAAATCAATGTCTAAAATTTCTGAATGCTCTTTCTTTATATTGGTGATGAGTTCGGTGTTGATATCATGTTTGATGTTGCTTAAATAAGACTGTCCAACTTCATTCATCCCAAGAATACGTATGTACGGTATAGCAGTTAGTTCTAAATGTTGCTTTTTAATGCCAAACAAAAGATGCATAAATAAACGGTTGAGCCTAGCGTGCGTGTATCTTCTAGAAATGACTCGTTTGACAAAATCATCATAATCAATTGCTTCTAAAGCTTCATCTATTAAACGGTGCTCAATGCCTTCATCCATTCCGTAAATGCTGTGTAACTCATCAGCATCGGAACTTAGTATTTTATATTTAATGTATGGGAAAAAGTCCTTGTAATTTATAATCGCACGATTCTGTAAGTTTTTTTCAACATACAATGGAACATATTTTGAAATTCCTTCATTTTGATGAATCAATGAACGAACTGCACTAGCACTTTGGATATGTGTATCGGCTAAGATATCATCGTAATAGCCTGAGGCAATACGTTTAATTGTATGCAAGTTGATTTTACTATTGATACTTTGGACTGCTCTAACATATTGGATTCCTAAAATATTATTTGGTAAATCATAACTATCATGTTGGTGTACTTCTTGCATCGCTTTATGACTAGATGTAGGAAAACTGTTTCCTTTACTTAAATGAAGTTTTAACTGTTCATGATAGGCATCAGAATCCAACGTAGCCGCGATTCCTTTTAATGATTCAATGTCTCCATCCTCACTCCCAAAACAAATATCAGTGACACCTAAGTGATGTAAAATAGACACACTCGCTTTGGCAAAAATATCGGCATTTTGTAAAGTATAAATACTTGGCAACTCAATAACCAAATCTACTCCTGCTTCAAGTGCCATTTTGGCTCTCGTGAATTTATCCGTAATGGCAATTTCCCCACGTTGAACAACATTGCCAGACATAACAGCAATTAAGCAATCAGGTTTTAAACGTTTTTTCGTTTCTTCAATATGATACAGATGTCCATAATGTAAAGGGTTATATTCAACAATTAATCCAACTATTTTCATTTTTATCACCAACTTCATTATACCTTATAATTGACTTTTTTCCATATCTTACTTATAATTACTATACTTGGAGGTGGAAAAAATGAAATGGACGATTTATGAATTGATTAAGCAAGAAAAAATTGATAATAACATTGACGTAACACTAGATTTTAGTGAATACATTGAGGGCACTGATATTTATCGAATTTCACCTGTAAAAGTTTCTGGAGATTTTGAAATCTATGATGCAGAAGAGTTTGTCTTTTATTTAGACATCAAATGTACACTTTATTTACCAGACGCAAGAACCTTAGAAGAAATACCTTTTGAGATTGATTTATCGGTAGAAGAAGGGTTTTCAACCTTTGAAGATGAAGAAAATCACAAAATAGAAGGGATTACTATTGACTTATTGCCGATAATATGGTCTAATATTATATTGGAAAAGCCTATTAGGGTCGTCAAGGATGAAACGGAAGATTTCGATCTTGGAAATACCGAAGTTGAAGACGACGACATTAATCCTGCTTTTGCAAATCTCAAGAACAACAAGAAATAGGAGTTGACTTAAATGGCTGTACCATTTAGACGTACTTCGAAAACTCAAAAACGTAAACGCCGTACACATTTTAAATTGAATGTACCTGGAATGGTTGTTTGTCCAAATTGTGGAGAAATGAAACTTGCTCACAGAGTATGTAAAGAATGTGGAAGCTACAACGGAAGAACAGTGATCGAAGAAAAAGTAGCAGTAGAAGAATAAGCTACTTGCAAGAAAGAAAACGCTGATAATCAGCGTTTTTCTTTTGTCCAAATAAGAAACTATGATACAATAAAGACGGTGATAATAATGAGTGAACATGTGAGTGTTTTATTGAATGAAGCAATTGATTATTTGGCAATCAAAGAAGACGGAATTTATGTCGATTGTACACTTGGAGGCGGAGGCCATTCAAGTGTTATTTTATCGAAACTAACAAGTGGACATCTATATGCCTTTGATCAAGATGATTATGCAATTCAAAAAGCGAAAACTCGTTTAAGTGAAATTGGTTCTAATTTCACGATCATCAAAAGCAATTTTGAACACATCAAAGAAGAACTAGCAAAACATGGAGTAGAAAAAGTTGACGGTATTTTATATGATTTGGGTGTTTCTTCTTTTCAGTTTGATATTCCAGATAGAGGGTTTAGCTATAATTATGATGCGGACCTTGATATGCGCATGGATCAATCTCAGGAAATCACAGCCAAACATATGATCAATACTTATCCTTTTGAAGAACTCACAAAAATATTGTTTCGATATGCCGAAGAGACATATGCAAAACCAATTGTCAACCATATCGTTAAAAGAAGAAAAGATACCCCAATCAACACAACGTTTGAACTTGTTGATGTCATCAAAGAAGCGTTGCCTCAAAAAGTACTAAGCAAAAAAGGACATCCTGCCAAAAAAACATTCCAAGCTTTAAGAATAGCAGTGAATGATGAACTTGGTGTTTTTGAACGATCACTAGAACAAGCCTTTGGTTTAATGAAGAAAGATGGACGTATCGTTGTAATTAGTTTTCATTCTTTAGAAGATAGAATCGCGAAAACAATGTTTAAAGAAGTCAGCAGCATTGATATCCCAAAAAATGTGCCTATGCTGAATTTGCCTGAGGCTGATTTTACGTTGTTGCATAAAAAGGTTATCACACCAACTGAAGAAGAATTACTGATGAATAATCGTGCACATAGTGCAAAACTACGAGCAATCAAAAAAAATTGAAAAAAATAAATTATCTGTATTGACTTGTTATTTTGTTTATGATATTATTATTGTGCTGACAAAACGCAGGTGTAGTTTAATGGTAGAACTTCAGCCTTCCAAGCTGACCGTGAGGGTTCGATTCCCTTCACCTGCTCCATATTGAAAGCATAGGTTTGATACAATTGTATCAGGCCTTTTTTTGCGTGCACTGCCACGAAAAAGTGGGACACATAGGTACCACCTAAAAGAACAAATGTAGTATACTAAAACAAAGGAGTTGAGAATATGTTAAATCATTACAGTGTAGACTTTAAACTAAAGATTGTGAAGATGATCTTAAATGAAGATATAGCTAAAAAAGAGATTATGAGAACGTATAATGTCGCAACTAAAACTCAAAGACAGTGGGTACATAAATATCAGAGCGAGGGAATAAGTGGTTTAGTTAGTAAAAGAAAAATAAGAGATAAAATACCAACGAATCAGGAAGAAGATTCAGTTGAATCTTTGAAACATGAAATCCTAATACTTAAAGTAGAAATAGAACGATTAAAAAGAGGATATAGTAATGAAGATGCAGCATACGTAAAAAAAAAGAAATCTTAAATTATGAGTATAGTTTAGTCCATAAATTTAGAGTAAAGTATTACATAAAAGAGATTTGTGAATATATGGGAATCAGTCGAAGTGGATATTATAGATGGCTTAGAAGAAGAGAAAATAAAACAGCAAGACAAGAAACAAAAGAAACACTTAAAATGCTTATTAAGAATTATCATGGGGTCCATCCTGAAAAAGGATACAGAGCACTAAGGAAAGATATCATCAATGAGACAGGATGGATTGTATCATTATACTTAATGTATCAGTGCTTTAGAGAAATGGGGATATATAGTAAAGCCCGTAGAAGAGCCTTTAGAAGACCTAAAGGAGTAAGTGATAAGTTTCCAAACATAATCAATGGAAATTGGAGTACTATAAGACCATTTGAAAAAGTAACCACAGATACAACACTACTTAAACATGATGGAAAGAAATATGACTTGAACTTACATATTGATGTCTTTAATAATGAAATAGTAGGGCATGATTGTGCGAATTCTAAACACGGAAATGGTGTCATGAATCATCTAAGAAGCTTACAAGATTTCTTAAGGATAAAAGAAGAAAGAGGATATGGTGAAGACCATACCATCTTACATAGTGATCAAGGTATTGTATATGCCTCTAAGAAGTTTGAAACAGCACATAAGGAATATCCAATAACAAGAAGTATGTCACGTGCTGGAACACCTACTGATAACCCAGTAATTGAATCGCTAATTGGATGGATTAAAGGAGATTTAAAACATTATATCAAACTTCATGATTTTAAAGATATCAATACCGCTATTGAATTATATATCGATTATTTTAATAATCACAGAGTAGCTTACAGGTTAGATTACCTAACACCTGTAGAATACAGAACTATAAAAGGATTCAATTAATCTATTCAAACATAAATATTTATGATAAAATATAGGCAACTAAGGAAAGTTGCATGTCGCTATTTTTATGTCTAGGGTGGTACCTATGTGTCCTAGAAAATCATAGCAGTGCATAAATGAAGGGTACCGCGTAGGTGGGCAATTAAAAAACACGAGGTACATATTTTGAAAATCTGATATTTAAATGAAGAAGGTGAGAAAATGCTTCAAGAAATCATTAATGCATTTGCAAAATTAACTGAAGATCCAAATCATAGATATAAATCTTGGGAACATTGCTATACTTATTTTAAAGAGAATAGATTCAAACAGGATAAAGATATTGATGTGTTTGCCTTAAACCTGTTTGCCTATCTAACCAGTTGGGGGATGCTTAGAGGATCATCATTTTTGATGCAAAAAGACTATAAATTTCATTATGAAATAGTTGAGATATTACTTGATACTAAATATGATGTTTTACAAGACATTGACTTGGCGACAATCACAGAAACTGAAATTGATTTGATACTAAATCTTAAAGACAGTCTTAAGAAAAGCTTCTGGGATAGAACCTATTTAGTAAATGGAGTTCCAAATTCGAATAACACTGGAACAGACACATTGATTTCTAAAATTATGCTAGGAACTTTATGTTGTTCTCCTGCATATGATCGTTTTTTTAGAGATGGATTAGATATAAAAGGAATCCCTAACAAAAGTTTTAATAAGAAAGCATTTTTATCACAAAAGGAATATTTCAATAATAATTTGAATGAGTTTTTGGACACTCAGAAAAAAATAAATCAATTAGCAGGTTTTAAATACCCAACTATGAAGGTGTTTGATATGTATCTTTGGGAGTTGGGATATGAAAAGAGTTTGAAGTGATTATGAATATAAATCAGGAATACGAGCGATTAAAGTCGCTTTTTTCTTTGGTTGATGAATCAAAGACGGAACTAGTAGATAACTTAATTTATCAAGCTGCATTTATGAA